>Ga0123356_10002520_pt1 | contig 19571 bp, 2 predicted proteins | sample TergutEmb28metaG_2_FD_92546 | JGI IMG/M metagenome (GOLD analysis project Ga0123356, IMG submission 92546) | Embiratermes neotenicus P3 segment gut microbial communities from Petit-Saut dam, French Guiana - Emb289 P3 | ecosystem: Host-associated > Arthropoda: Insects > Digestive system > Gut ...
AATGGTACGCCAAAAAGCTCCGTCAGCCACCGGCACATAAGTGCCGAAAAGCCCCGCAGCTCTCCGTCGGAGTCCGTAAAAGTTTCTGTACTGACCATCATGGCATAAGTAAAACTGTCTCTTCGTGCCAGAAGCTCCGCGGCTGCCTGCAAAACTTCGCGAGGCACGCCGGGAACATCACGGTATGAGGTATATATTACGGCTTTATTTGCATCTTGATTGTATCTTGATGCACTAACAGCGCAGCCGGACAGTAAACCGGCAATAATTATTGCGGTCAGTACAGTTGCAAATATACGTCTTACACTTATCATCGCAGCAACCTCATTTAATCTATGTGTATAATGCGCATTGTGTATATCATATTGTGTATAATTGTGTATATTTAATGTTGTTATTCCAATGCTGTATAATATCATAACAATGTATAAAAAATCAATAAAAACGCGGAAATTGGATATAGTGTAATTGCTTTCCTTACATTCATGAAAAGAATATTGCATTTTTTTGTATAATATTTTATTATACATTGATACTTTTTTATATGTAAGGATGATAAAAAATGATAAAAATTATGAAACAACTGATGGCGCTGGTTTTAGTGGTAGTATTATCATTTTCGTTTGTTCCGCAACCTTTTGCGGCAACGCTTGATATTGAGGATTTGCCGCCATTTACAGACTATACAAACATATCGCAATATACGGACTGTGAAGATTTATCATGCACAGTCTGCGAAGATCTAAAATCGGCAGCAGGAAGCGATTATCTGCCGGGATTACCGGACAGGACAGTCATTCGGCATGTGCAGACAAGCGATTCAAGTACGTTGTTTTCAATGTCTGTCCCTCGCGGAGATGAGCAGAGCAGGGAAATAATAATAAATCCGAATACTAATGAAATAATGGTATTAAATCCGAACAAGTCAAAGACACAAACGCATGAACAACCGAAGATACAAGAAGAACCTGTACATGAAGTATTTAACGCTAATCAACCGTCACTGCAAAACGAAGAATTTGATATTTTTAAAGACAGTGTTACATTCATGATTGATCAGTTTGATAATCGGGAGTTACTTACTACGATTATATTAACTGAAAATGACTCCGAAATGCTTAAAAACGGCGAAACCATTGATGTTGTAAAGGGCACGGAAGCCGCGCCGATTATAGAAAACGGTGTGTTTATGGTTCCTCTGGACATGTTGGTCGATAATGCAAATGCGGAGCTTTCGATAGATGAAGATGAAGATATTATTTTGATAATAAAGGACGGGGAAAAAACAGAAATAAATATATCAACCGGAAAAATATCCCATCGTGATTCACAGCGGCAAATGCGGCAAAATCCGTCAAGGCGCATGGGACAGGTCTTTGTACCGCTGGAGGATGTTGCGGAGATTCTTAACTATGAAGTTGAGCAAACAGATGATACAGCTTTATTATCAAGACCGTTTCAAACAAGACGTCTGACTGTAAAGGCAATGTCCGAAATAGATACATACGGCGCAGCAGCTTTTGTCAGAGGTCCCGGTGGTTTGTTTGTTTTACAGTATGAAACCGAAACGCAAGCACAGCAAGCCCATGAAAAACTAAGCGGTAGCAACAACGTAATTTTTTCGGAACCGGACGGTGTAGTCAGAACAACAGAATATGTCCCGTACTCTTGGGGCGTTGAAAGAATGAGTGCCCTGCCTTATCAACGTCATTTAATGGAAAATATAGAACGGTTGCCGGATATAATCGTGGGAGTTTTGGATACAGGTATCGATCCGTATCATCCGTTTTTTGACGGACGCATCATTCCCAATGATTACGATTATACATCCGGTACAGAAAACAGCTTTGACGGACATTTTCACGGAACTCACGTTTCGGGAACTATAGTCGATGCAACCCTACCGAATGTAAAAATACAACCATATAAGGTGTTGGACGACGGCGGAAGCGGATCTTGGCTCGGTGTATATTTTGGTATTATAGATGCAGTTGACAACGGTGTGGATGTTATCAATATGAGTCTCGGCGGTCCGGGAACATCGGAAATGATATATGAAGCTGTAATGTACGCAGTTGAAAATAACGTTGTTGTTGTGGTTGCCGCAGGTAATGATAGCAGCGACGCGGCAAATTATTCACCTGCGTTTATTGAAGAAGCTATTACGGTATCCGCAGCCGACAGATATGATAACATAGCTGGATTTTCCAACTGGGGTGATGTAATAGACCTCGCTGCGGCGGGAGTGGATGTTCTTGCCGCAGTTCCGGGAGATAGATATGAATCATACAGTGGAACTTCGATGGCGGCACCTCACGTTGCTGCTGCAGCTGCTAAGTTGAAAACGCTGAACAAAGGACTTTCACCGCAACATATCGAAGCCATATTACGGGATATTGCAGATGATGCGGGAGAACCCGGATTTGATATATATTTCGGAGACGGAATATTAAATCTCCACAGATTACCGGAGGTTGCAAGTGCACAATCATTTAATATAGTTGCGACACCTGTACTCAGCCATGTTTCGGGATGGTATAGAAACAACTTTGAGCTTGTCATCACCACCGAAACAGAGGGAGCGAGGATTTTCTATACTACCGACGGCAGTGCGCCGACCGAAAACAGCATATTATACACAGGACCAATCCTGATTGAAGACAGTGGCAGAATACGCATCCGTGCCTTCAAAGATGATTACTTCAGCAGTGCGGTTGTTTCGCGTTCATATATAGTTTCACCATTTCCTATGACTGCGCATTATACGGACATGGACTATAATATGCGGTGGCATTATATAAGTGATAATCCGGACATAAAAGCGATAAAAATCACTTTTGATGAGCGCACAGATTTTATAGCTGATGGCTTTGATATTCATTTTTTAAGCAGAGGTCTTAAATTAGTTGACGGCAGCGGTGAAGTAATTACGAGTGCGGTGTCGGGTATTGATTTATACTCATCAACCGAACTTGCAGGAAAATCATACTACTTCGAAGGTAACAATTTTGCAATTGAGTTCAGAGGGAATGTCACCCGTGACACCTTTGGCTTTGCTGTGACCGAAATTGAAGAACTGTCCATGCCGTTGACAGAAAGACCGGTATTTGACCAGTGGGAAAGCGTATTTTATGAGACACAAAAAATCATAACGTTAACATCACCTTCGCCGGAAGCCGTGATACATTACACCACAGACGGGAGTATGCCTACGACAAATTCAAGTATTTACAGCGGTGGTATTACCCTGACAGAGCCGACTATAATAAATGCTATAGCGGTTGAACAGGGATTGGTGCAAAGTTATGCTGTGAGTAAAACGTATTATGTATCCGAATTCCCGCAGAGTTTGCATTATTCCCGCAGTATGGATTTATATATGCATTTTCCATCATGGCAGCACCCGGATAACCCCGATTATCTGCTGGTTACGTTTTGCGAGGATACCGATTTTGGAGACGATGGTATTACGCACTTGGGGTGGATAATTTCGCGTACAATCGGTGAAAACGGTTGCGGATTTATAGAATTAAGGGATAAGTATGGGAATCTTGTCCAAAATGAAATTGATGACACATACCATTATCAAGACCAACAACCCGCAGGCAGAACAATTGTTGTGCCGGGTGATACGTTAAATCTTATGCAATTTGCATGGGTGACAGAAAACACATATGGTTTCAAAATCACCGATATAACACCTGTATTTGGTGTGGATTCAAGAGTTCAAAAACCGGAGTTTTCTGTAACGCCGGCATATTACAATACTCCGCAGACAATGGAACTTACGACAGACACTGCCGGAGCCGACATATATTATACAACCGATGGGACTCTGCCGTCTGTAAATTCCACTTTATATACCACACCAATTCAACTATCTAAGACACAAACGATTCGCTCTGTTGCCATTAAAGATGGGTTAATTGACAGCTCGATGGTGCGAGGAGATTATTTTATTTCAAAATTCCCGGCAAGTACGCATAATAATATATTTTGGGAAGGATTCAATATTTCACAGATATGGGAATATGAATACCCGGACTCAACCGTTGAAGCTTTGGATTTGTATTTTAATATTCAAACCGATTTTCTCTACATGCAAGTAATTGATAGCGATGGAAATGAGGTGTTTACTGCCTTTGCAGGACGAGAATTTTCAAAAGCACCTATTCGTGTCCCCGGCAAAAAGTTTTCTGTAGTTGTGGATTTTGGTGCCGGTTATTTTGGCAGACCTTCCGAACCCAGTAGTTTCTATGGTTTTAGAATTGACAATATAGTTCCGATAAACGGAGTTCTATCCGCAACCCCTCACAGCGGCACATACGATTTACCGCAAACAGTCACTCTTACCTCGACATATCCGGAGGTATATTTCACATTGGACGGAAGCGAACCGGACAGAACTTCTACATTGTACACAGGACCGATTAACATAACACAAAACAACATTCTCCGGGCGGTTGCTTTCGATGGCAGCAGTTATTCATACATCCATGAAACCGTATATTATATAACACAACCACCTGAAAGTTTACATTATACACCCGGATGGAACGATGCATCATGGGAGTATGATTTTTCTGATTTGGGTATGGCTATTCCTGTTGAGGTATTATTTGATGAAAATTCGCAAATTGAGAATATCCATATATATGCCGAAAGAGCTTCTGAGGATGGTTGGGGATGGCAACGTAATTTACCTTTAGAAATTCCAATAAATCAAAACGGACAACCATATCTTAACGTAGTGTCTGACTATCTGAATATACAGTACTTAGGCGGTTTTTCAGACGGTGGAGAGTTCGGTTTTAAAATAAATGATTTGAATGTACCGGATGTACAAAGACTTGATAAACCGACCATTAACCTGACCGGTGCGAAATTAACATGGGAAACATGCGGTAATGCCAACAGGATTCGTATCTTTGTCAACGGTAATTTCAGAACCGATTTATGCTGTTGTTTATTTAAGCAATATTACGACTTGAGATTCCTTGACCTTCCGGCCGGACCGCACCGGATTCAAATAAGAACAAGGGATATAAACGGCAATTTCGCCATGTCGGAACTGAGCGAAGCCGTGACATTCGTGTCTACAAGAGAAGCACCACCGCAACTTCCGGCACCAATTGTTTCAATAGATGGAAACACGCTGATTTGGAATACAATAGAAGGAGCAAATTTGTATTCGATTTTTGTTAACGGAACACAAAGAAACTGGCATTGGGTAGATGGAGAAACGACTGCAAACTATAACTTGAGTTGGCTTAATCTTTCCAACGATACATACCAAATCCAGGTGAGAACTGAAGGACAGCAAGGAATAGCCAACAGATCCGAGTTGAGCAATACCGTTACTTATGTGCAAAACCTTCCGCAGCTTGCGGCTCCAAGCATTTCTTTGAGTGGAACGCGATTGACTTGGCAGGCGAATAATAATGCAACGCAATTATTCCTATATGTGAATGGACTCCGCGTTGGCGGCTGCTGCTGTTGGCTCCGCCTTCCATCCTTTGATTTAAGATTTTTAGACCTTAGCTCCGGGTCACATCAAATCCGGGCAAGATTCGCAGATAGTGACGGCAATTTCGCCATATCGGAACTGAGTGAAGCTGTGACATTTGTGTCTACCGGAGAAGCGCCACTGCAATTTTCTACACCGGGAGTTTCTATAAAAGGAAACACACTAACATGGAATACAATCGAAGGAGCAAGTACATATTCGATATTTGTAAACGGAGTACAAAGTGGCTGGCATGGGACAAGCGGTGGAAAAACCACGAGCTATAATTTGTCTCAGCTTAATCTTCCCAACGGCACATACCAAATCCGGGTGAGAGCCGAAGAACGGTATGGATTTGCTACCAACTCCGAATTAAGCAACAACTTGACATATGTGCAAAACCTTCCAAAGCTTACGGCTCCAAGCATATCATTGGACAGAACACTGTTGACATGGAAGGCAGGTCGTAACGCAAATCAATTGTATATTTATGTTGATGGAGTACGCTTCGGTGGTTGCTGTTGTTGGTTTAGGCTTCCATACTTCGATTTAAGATTTTTAAATCTCAGTTCGGGGACATATCAAATTCAAGCAAGAGTCGGAAGTTGGGACGGCAATTTCGCCATATCGGATTTGAGCAGAGCTGTGACATTTGTGTCTGCCGGGGAAGCGCCACCGCAATATCAGGCTCCAAGTATTTCAATAAGTGGAAACAATCTGAGGTGGGATACAATAAAAGGAGCAAATTGGTATTCTGTATATGTAAACGGAACACATAAAGATTGGTATTGGTCAAACAATAAAAAAACTGCGAGCTATGATTTACGCCGGCTTAATCTTTTCACCGGAATATATCAAATCCAGGTGAGAACTGAGGAACAATACGGAATGTTCGGCAGATCCGGACTAAGCAATACTGTGACATTCACGGTAAATAAACGGGCGGGAGCTGCAATGCGTGCTCCGGCAGTGAATTCGGTGAGTCGAGCACCAACAATGTTAACAGTAAGTAATATCCCGGCTATTACACCGACAAGAAAGAATAATCCGGGCGGACAGATAATACAATATGCGATAACAACATCTACATCGAGAAGTATGCCTGCTACTTTAGTATGGCAGGAAGGTTCAACATTTACCGGACTTCGCCCATCAACAAACTATTATATCTGGGCAAGAATGGGAGAAAACGATAACTATTATGCAGGAACAGCAAGACGAAGCGAAGTTATAAGAACGCAGGCACCCGTGCAGGCAATAAGCTTAAACAGGAGCGGCACACAAACAATCAAAGCGGCACAGCTTGGATATACTCAGGCGACAGCATTGTCTGTAAGAGTCAATAACACCGGAAGCGGAGCAAGCGGTGCTTTGGAAGTCAAATTGAGTGGTTTTGATGCAGGCAGTTTTGAGATAAGCGGAGCCGCACTGCAGGCGGAAAATAAACTGGTAAGCATAGCAAAAGGCGGGAACAGATTGTTCAGTATCAGACCGGTACCGGGACTGGGATTAGGCACATATACGGCAAAAGTAACAGTTTCGGGCACAGACGGTAGTCAGGCAGCTGAGGTCAGTTTTGTAGTAAGCTTTACCGTAAACAAACGGCCGGGAGCGGCACTATCTTCAAGCGTAGTACTAAGAGAAGCAAGCAAGACATCGGATAGCATAACAGTAACTCCACCTGCATTGCCTGCGGTAACCAACGGTCAGGAGTTGGAATATGCAATAACAACATCGACTTCGAACACAGTGCCGTCAAGCGGCTGGCAGAGCAGCCCGGTATTTCCGGGGTTGCAATCGGCAACAGACTACAGGGTCTGGGCACGTATGTCAGCAAACGACGAACACAATGCAGGCACAGCAAGACGCAGCAGTGTAATACGTACACTTGCTGAAGATTATCTTGTAACTCTATGCAGGGACAGTTTGTTTACATTTACACCATCAAGGACATTCGGAGCAGCCAGACCGAGCCAATTAACAGTAACGGTAAATAACAAGGGACAATTACCAAGCGGAGAGCTCTCAGTCAGACTGACGGGTGACGATGCTGAGCACTTCACACTTGGAGGAAACGCATTGCAACCCGGTAATAAACTTCTAAGTATAGCGGGCAATGCAGAAGGCAAGGGCGGCAGCAGAACATTTACCATACGACCAAATGCAAACTTACATGTAACCGGCAGCCCTTATATTGCCACGGTAGAAGTAAGCGGCGAGGACAATGAGGGTGTAGCATACACACGAAGCTTTGAAGTAAGCTTCAGTGTAAACGGCAGAGGCTCTGGTGCAAAACTGCTTGCAGCGCCGGGAGCAATGCGTACGGAAACGACAGTCACGGTTACGAACGGTATTGCAATCTTCCCGACGGACAACCCGGGCGGACAGACAGAGATACAATATGCGATAACAACATCAAACTCGAGTAAGATGCCGTCGGGCTTGGTGTGGAGAACGGCTCTTCCCGAAGATGCAGTCATCTTTGAAGACTTGCGTTCAAACGCAACATACTATATATGGGCACGGACAGCATCCAACGATAACTGTGACACAGGAACTGCACGTCGCAGTGGCGCAGTAAAGACAGCTACACCCGATCATGGAATAGTGCTAAACAGGTCGGGTACACATACCTTTGCGACAACACCATTGGGCAACAACCCGCCGTTGGCTGCGACTGTAACCGTAAGCAGCAGAAGCAGGGACTCGGGTGTTTTAACTGTAAAACTCACGGGTGATACACACGCCTTCACGCTAGGTGGAAACGCATCAGGAGGAACACTTGCAAGTATAAAAAAAGAAAACAGCCGTAACTTCAATATAAGACCTGTGTCCGGACTTGATAGAGGAGATTACAGAGCAACTGTTGAAATAGGTGGTTTAAACGGTGGCACACAGTTTAATGTGAGCTTTGAAGTGAAATATACCGTAGGGTTAGCAACAGGTGCGCCTGTAAACACAATACCGTCAGTCAAGTCTGTAATGGCAGACAGTATCGAAGTATTCCCTCTATTGATAACGGGTAGCAACCCGGGTAGACAGGGTGTTGAGTATGCTGTAAGTACGAGCTCCGCGACATCTGCATCGGCGATAGCGGAACTAACCTGGCAAAATGGAACGGTGTTCGAAGAACTGCAACCGTCAACAACATACTATGTGTTTGCACGTAGTGCGGGAAATGAAAACTACAATGCAGGATCAGTACGCAGAAGTGTTGCGATACGTACAGACGTGGCAGACTATGACTTTACGCTGAGTAGAGCAGATCATACGTTTACCACAGCAACCGAAGGATATGCAGCACCACCTGTACATATCGTTACAATAAGCAATACCGGTAAATCGCCTACGGGAGAAATTACAATAAGTATCGGCGGTAAGGATTCGACAAGCTTTGCCGTGTCTTTGGAATCGATTGCAAATCCGGGAATCCCCGCTCACTCGAGCCGTATGTTTAAGGTCAGACCAATTACGGGACTTGATGCAGATGCTTACGAAGCTACCATAACCGTCAGAAACGCAGACAGTTCCACAATACGCACATTTGATGTGAGCTTTATAGTCAACAAAGCTTCATTTCCTGTAGTGAGCGGCATGCCAAATCTTGAATCTGCAATCACTCCCGAGTAAGGTGATTAAGAAAAAGAAGCGCTTTGTTCTCGTTGTTGTTATACATGAACATATTGACATAGTAGTAAAAATATGATTAAATCTTGCAGAAATATCAGCAAAAAAGAGGAGAAAATAATATGAAAGCAACACACAAAAAACCGATGAGAATTCTCGCAATAATTTTAGTAATGATGCAGGTATTTAGCATTGCTGCTATGGCAGTCACAGATGATGAGCAGACACCGGATGAACTCATTAGCATAACACCCAGCTCAAGTGGGGGGGTAGTGGAAGCGAGCAATGCAGCGCAGCTAGAAGAATATCTTAACGACACCGATACAATGATTATTAATATCACTGCTGATATTGAATTAAACAATGATATTGATATTGAGATAACAACAGAAAAAATAATTATCGCGGGAGACGCGGGAGAGTACACTGTTAACTTTATCGGTGATATAACAGTGGGTATCAGTGGTATACTTAGTATCAGCAGATATGAAAGTTTTATTATATCTGGATCATTTACCAATAATGGTGAGGTTCATTTTGAGGGATCTATAACAGGAGAATTTATTAATAATGGTGAGGTTACATTAGGTAAAAGTGCAATAGCAGGAAACTTTGATAACAACGGTGAGGTTATTTTTGGATACTCCGGAAATGTTAGCTTTATTACTATCGCAGAAGGAGCAACCTTTACAAACAGCGGAATCCTGACATTAAGCGGAGACACTTCAAGTGGTAATTGGAAGCTCGAATCATGGTTATGGCTTTATGGCGATCTACTTAATGACGATGATGGTACAATTATTAATAATGGCGTAATTCAAGTTCGCGATGCCGGAAATTTCGAAATGCCAACACACTTAGACAATACAAACGGACTTATTATCGGCGATGATACTACAAACTTTGGTAGCAATTTTGATTTTATGACATTTGATACAAATGGCGGTACGATATATAGCAAACCATCCTTAGTATTAGCTGAGGAGATTGATTCAAGCGGAACAAAGTTTAAACTACCAAAAATCGAATATCTTTTATGGGATATGTGGAGTCCACAGGGTAAAGTCTTTAACGGATGGTACACTCTTGCCACCGGTGGCGAAATAAATGATATGACAAACACTGCATATGAAGGAGCCGGAGAAACTTTATATGCACAATGGGTAGATGCACTCTATCAATTATCAATAGAACCTTCATCAACGTATACGTTTGCAAACGCAGTTCCGGGTTATAGTACTGTGACACCTTTGATAGTAACGGTTACTAATACAGGAAATGTGTTCTTAAAAGATATCAATATAACATTAGAAGGTGCAAATCCCGGTAGCTTTACACTTTCAACGGAATTATTAATAAATATTAATCCTAATGGTGAAGATACATTTACTGTAGTACCTGTTGCCGAGCTTGTTGAAGGTACATATGAAGCAACGGTGAAAGTAGCGGGTACAACACCGTCAGGTGCAAGCACCACAGCACAAGAAAGCTTCGATGTCAGCTTTACTGTTGCGAGGTTTCAAGGTGCAGCGGTCAGCGGAGCGCCGACAGTCAGCGGAACACCGACCCAATCGAGCATAACAGTAAACGCTGTTGACATCCCGGATAATCCGGGCAGCCAAACGGTCGAGTATGCAATAGGTACATCAGCAACCATAGAACCGATACCGTCCGGCTGGGGAAGCAGTCTGACATTTGGAGGGTTACTCGCTAACAGAAACTATTATGTCTGGGCACGCAGCGCAGCAAATACAGCATACCAAGCAGGTGAAGCGCAGCGCAGCGCAGCCATAAGAACCGCAGAGGGAGACCCTGCAGGCTTCGAAGAAGATGCTGATGATGCTGCAACACTTGAAGAGTTATTAAACAACAATACAACACAGATTATAAATATTGCCGGTAGTATTTTTGACTCAACAGAACCTATTGAGCTGCAAATGGATAAAATCATAATTTTTACAGATCCTAATGAATGGTTTAACATTAATCTTGGCGGCAACATAACCGGAAACCATACTATAACATTTATGGGCCCCGGCAGTGCAAGCATTGGCGGAACATTTGATTGTCACTTTATAGTTTCATTCAGAAGTATTATAAACATCAACAACACGGCGACATTAAATCCCGACAGAAAAATAACAGTCGGCGTTGCCGAAAATGGTGGAGGTGCAGGTTTATATATAAATAGAAATGCAACATTTGAAAACAAAGGCGAAATTATCGTTAATAACGGAGAAATTTATATTGACGAAGATGCAACCTTCGTTAACAGCGGAACCGTAAACACAAACTTCGAAGAAGTTAGTTATCCCGGATACACCAGATCTTACAATGGTAGTATAACCATATATGGTACTTTAAATGATAGCTTAGGTACAATAAATAACAATGGAAGAATTATTGTTCAAGAAACCGGATCTTTCCAAAAACCAACAAATCTTATAAACGATAACGGTCTAATTATAGGAAAATCCGGCAGTAATTTTGGCAGTGGGTTTAGTTTTCTCACATTCAACGGAAACGGAGGAACAGTATATAACAACGAATGGTCTTCTCTTGTAATGGCAGAACTTAGTGGCAGCACATTTGACTTGACAAAATGGTACTGGTACATGGGATATAGTCATCCGGATGAATATGCATTTCTTGGTTGGTATACTGCCGCAACAGGTGGTACAAAAATAAACCTGCAAGAGGAAACAGCATATCAGGGAGCCACATTATTTGCACAATGGGCTGTGGCAACCACCGCTGATGAGCTTATTGCGTTTTTACAAGCTACGGACGGTCCTGATGAACTACAATTGTTAGTCTATGATGATGTGTCTTATAATATTTGGATTGATCAAGATATTACCTTAGGTGGAAGCAAAACGCTCATTGCAGGTAATGCTAACAATGGTAAAGTTAATATGCAAATAAATGGCAGTATTTCCGGTGATTATTTATTATCTATTGAGTATGGTCATTTAAGTGTCAGTGGTGATATTGATTGTGATATAACAGTAACCAATGCAGGTTTTGAAGTATTTGATTCCGGCGGTCCCGGTGGGAGCAGTTCTTCTTCAGAGCTTAAAGCCGGCAGAACAATCAATGCCGAAGATGGACATATATATATCAACCCAAACAAAACATTTGAAAATAATGGCATTATAAGCAGCAACGAAATTTATATAAGCCATGAGGGAGCCTTAATAAACAATGGAACAATGACTCTAACAAACAGGGAGCGTCTCAATTCCTATAACAACACATATACGAGTTATGGTAGTTTGCATCTCCAAGGAACATTTACTAATAACAATTCAATTTTAGTAGACTTGGGACAACTATTTATTTCCGAAGGCGGAACTTTTGAAAACAACGGTACAATAACATTAAACAACAGGACGATTTATGAAAGCGAATGGGATTACTACCGGACTGTATATGGAACGATAGCTGCAGGAGGATTATTTGATAACAGCACAGGCACAGTGATTAATAATAATGGCAGAATTTTTGGCAGTGATGAAGCGAACATTATCGGAGATTTTGATTATTTCACACTCGATACTAGCGGAGGAAAGATTTATCAAGATTCTTGGCAGACTCTCGTAATGGCTGAGTCAAGTCAGCCGGGCGGAGCAACGTTTGACCTGCGAAAAATCGATTTTCAACCAAATGAGCCGGATGGTGAAGTTTTTACCGGCTGGTTTACAGCTGAAGGCGAAAGAATACATTTGTATGAGGAAACAGCATATCCGGGAGCCGGGCAGACGTTATTTGCCCGTTATGCAACAGGAACAACAGCTGCAGAGCTTATGGCATATTTACAAGGACCCGGTAGCACACCATTCAATTTAATAGTCATTCCCGGTACATGGTATTCTATTGACATACAGCAAGACATCATCTTGGGTGCAAATAAAACAATAATAACAAACGCAGATTATTATAGTAATGAAGGAGCCGTTGTATTTATACATGGAAATATCAGTAACGCACCGGGTGGTAATTTTACACTAACTATGCAAAGTGGGCGCTTAGTTACAACAGGTATTATCAATTGTAATATTACATTAAACAACAGTGCACATTTACAGGTAGGGGGCTGGAGTTCGCAGGATACTACTCCCGCCGAGTTAGCAGCAAACAGAACTATAAATGCTGCTAACGGTTCGCTTAGTATTATTAAATCATTTATAAACAGAGGTACGATACAAAGTCATAGTATTAGAATAGATAATCCAAACGGACATACTACAGTAACAAACAGAGGAACTATTAATATAAACAGCAGGGAGTTTAGTGACGGTGGGGATACCCGGACTGAGCACGGATGGATAAGAGTCGAAGGAAGTCTTAATAACAATGGCGGCAGAGTCAATAACAGAGGAGGACAAATAGAAGTATATCCGACAGGCCATTTCCAGTATCCTTCAACACTGACCAATACTAACGGCGGAGTTATATTCGGCCCTGCACGTTCAAACTTCAGCGGTGCATTTGATTTTCTCACATTTGACGGTCAAGGCGGAATGGTATATGCAACAGGAGAGGTATGGTCGGAAACAGAAGAAAGATGGAAATATGAGGATGAATGGTATTCTTTAGTAATGGCTGTTCCCGGTGGCGGGTCATTTAACCTGCAAGGAATCAATTTCATAAGGTGGTATATAACACCACCGGCAGATAAAGTTTTTGACGGCTGGTCTACCAGCTTAACGGCTGCCTCAAGAGTAAACATGAACAGCACATCATATCCAAACTCAAATGCAGGGCGGACACTTTATGCACGGTATTTAGATGCTACACCGGCTGATTGGTTAATTGAGCGCCTTGAGCGTCCCGGTGATGAAACTATTACATTAATAACCTATCCCGATATATCCTATGGAATTTATATCAATCAAGATATCACCCTTGGCGGAAATAAGACAGTTATAGCAGGCACAGTCTCACGGGACAGAAGTGTTACAATCGAAATAAATGGTGATATAACAAGTGCTATAACAGGTGACTATACATTAACTATGCGAGGCGGTGCTTTGAGTATCGCAGGTGCCGCCGCGGTTATTGACTGCGATATAATATTAAAAGACAATTCAAGGATTTTAGTTGGTTTTGACTATATGCATAGTTACGAAAGAGAAACTACTCCTTCTGTTCTTGAAGCAGGTAGAACTATATTTGCCGAAGAGGGGAATTTCTTTATTTACAAGCTGTTTGAAAATAAAGGAACAATTATCAGCAGTAATATACTCATTTATGGTGCAATCGTAGAAAACAGCGGGTCGATAGAAATTGTCAGTAGTGAAATAAAGTATAATGAGTATCACACCGAAATTAGGGACGGAAACCTAAGTATCTTTAGACCTCCATGGTGGCCCGGTAACAGAGACGGACAGCTTCTTAATAACGCAGGCACTGTAATAAATAACGGTATAATTGCTGCGGCTGATAATGCATTGTTTGAACTGCCGACAACGTTTGATAATGACAATGGTATATTGCTTGGTGCCTCTGCTTCAAACTTTGATGATAAGTTTGATTTTATGACACTTGATTCAAACGGCGGAAACTTTAGCATTTCTTGGTTGTGGGAGAATATCATTGTTGCCGCAGTGCCAAAAGACACAGGGTTTAATATGGTTAACATTAATAGGCTTCTGAGAGGATGGCATGAAAATTCGACAATTAACTGGGGCATGAGAATCTCCGGCTGGTTTGAAGATGCAGCTGCTACAGGTGATGAAATTGACAGGACTCTCACGAATTTTGATGGAAAAGATAGAACTATCTACGCTTTTTGGCAGAGGTATTCATATAATGAATCATTTGCGATTGCTTTAAACAGAACAGGACTTTCTTCGGTTTCTAAGACGTATGCAAATGCAGATGCAGATGTATCTGTTACCATAGAAAACATTGGAAACCAGATAATTCCGGCAGGTGCATTAACAGTTGAACTGAGTGATGAAAGTGATTTCACGCTTTCAACAAAAAACCCGAATGTAAATAATTTGGGGACAGGCCGCAACAATAACTCATGTTCATTCACTATTATTCCAAATAGAGTGCTCGATGTAGGAGTATATACCGTGACTGTTACAGTAAGCGGCAGTGACAGATTTGCCGGTGCGTACTCAGCAAGCTTTGACCTGCTTTATACCGTAAACAGGAGAGCGGGCGCGACGCTCAGAGCAGTTCCTGAAGTTGACCTTGCAGACCGTAAGGCAACGGAGCTGACGGTGAGCAATATTCCGGCAATGACACCGGAAACAGTAAATAACCCCGGCGGGCAAATCATTCAATATGCCATTACAACGTCAGATTCAAGCACAGCACCGTCTAACTTGATATGGCAAAATAATCCAAAGTTTGAAGGACTTCGCCCCGAAACAAGATATTTCATATGGGCGCGCACAGCGGCAAACGAAAACTGTAACGCAGGCACAGCCCGCCGCAGCAGCGCAGGGATAAGTACCACAGCTCCCGTGCAGCAGATAAACCTGCCGGTGAGCGGAGTATCGGGTGGAATACATACCTTCAAAGAGGCAGCATATAACTATGCCGCGATACCGGAGCTGTCTGTAAGGGTAAACAGCACGGGAACAGGGACTAGCGGTGATTTGAAGGTTACATTATCAGGTTTTGATGCACTCGACTTTGAGCTTGATGGATTAGAGCCGGGCAATGAGCTGCTGAGTATAAATGCCGGAGCAAACCGCAGCTTTACAATCAAACCAAAACAAGACCTTGATGTTGGCACCTATACGGCAACAGTAACGGTAGCCGGAACAGGTGATGGCGGTAACAATGCAGCAGAGCAAAGCTTTATGGTACGCTTTAGCGTAACAAGAGGCACAGGAGCAAGAGTTACTGCAGCAACAGAAGATAAAACAAAAACAACGGAAACAAGCATTACAGTAAACGCGGCAGTACCTGCTGTGACCGGGCAGCCCGTCCAATATGCCATAACAACATCAGATAGAACAACTATGCCATCAAATCTGGTATGGCAAAACGGTCTTGAATTTACGGGACTTCTCCCGAATACAACATACTATGTATGGGCACGCACCGCAGCAACTTCAAATTACACCGCAGGTACAGGCAGCCAAAGCGCCGGGATGAAAACAGATCAGTTTGTATATGATATATCACTGAGCAGAGCAGGCACTACTCCTGTACTGACAACATATGCATTTACACCGGCCGGTACGTTTAAAAGTGGTGCTCAGCCGCCGGCAGCACTTAATGTTAATGTAAAAAACATCGGTAAAAGCACATATACAGGAGATATGGAAGTAACGCTGACAGGCATAGCAGGCTCCAGTCCGGAGAGCTTTGTGCTTGGTACAAACGCACCGGGAGCCCCTCTTGCTCTTTCAGGTATTCCGGCGGTAGGAGGCACATTCTTTACTGTCAGACCGGCACCGAATTCTGTTATGACCGGTGGTATACATGAAGCGCTCGTAACAGTCCGCAGCCTTGATGCTCCGGAACCTTTCTCAGAGAGCTTTGTAGTACGCTTTACTGTAGAGAGGATTGCAGGTACTAATCTTCCGGCAACTGCAGTACCGATACTTGCAGACCGTACATCAACGAGCATAACTGTATATGAACCTCCAATACCGGCAACTAACGATGGGCAGACACTCGAATATGCAATCACAAAAGACCGCTCAACGACAACGTCATTTATAAACGGTTTGCAATGGCAGAGCTTTGAAATGGGGAGTCCCCTGTGTTTTGAAAACTTAGACCCGTCAACAAACTATTATGTCTGGGCTCGTCTGTCGCAAAACCACAACTATAACGCAGGCACAGCGCGCCGCAGTGATGTGATACAGACCGAGGCTCCTAACTACCTGGTAACGCTCGGCAGGACAGCCGATTATACGTTTAAAACATCCAAAACTTTCGGAGCTAATCCGCCGGCTGCACTGACAGTAAGAATTGATAACAAAGGTAAAGGTGACAGCACAGAGCTTGATATTATACTCAGTGGTGGCGGAGCAGATCATTTTGAACTCTCAAAAATTATGACTTCCAATATACCGGGCGATCCTATGGGTAATGGCGAAAGCGACACATTTACTGTAAGACCAAAAGCTAACGTTCCGAGAGGAGCATATACCGCCACAGTAACAGTAAGTGGTACAAATGGTATCGTTGGAGAGTTTGATGTAAGCTTTACCGTAAACGGCAGAGGCAAGGGTGCAGCACTTGCAACAGCACCGGTAGCGGTTAAAACAGAGGATAAAGAAGACAGAAGCATAACAGTTGCAAACTTCGCAGCTTTAGCTCCGGAAAGTGCAAATAATCCGGGTAAGCAGAATGTGCAGTACGCCATCACAACTAATAAAGCAACTAAAATGCCCTCGGGTTTAAGATGGCAAAGCGAGCCTGTCTTTGAAGGACTACAAGCAAATACTACATACTATGTCTGGGCACGTATGGAGCAAAGCATTGACAGTAACGCAGGTACAGCACGCCGCAGCGGTGCGGTAACAACAGACTGGCCGCTTCATGGTGTAACGCTAAACAGAGTTGGAGTCCAAACGTTCAAGGCTTCGTCATGGGACTATAAAAACCCGCCGGGTGCACTTTCTGTAACAGTAAGAAGCAGAACCATGAATAACACGGGAGAGCTGACAGTTACTCTTGGCGGTGCCAATCCGGGAGCATTTTACTTGAGCGGGAACGCACTGCAAATGGGAAGTACACTCTTAGGTATCGACAATGGTAAAACCCGCAGCTTTAACGTCAGACCTACATGGGGACTTCCGGCAGGAGAATATAATGCAACCGTTACAGTCAGTGGCTTTGATAATATTAGGCTTGATGATTTTGAAGTTAGCTTTGATGTGAAGTTTACTGTAAACAGGACAAAGGGTGCAACTGTTAACAGTGTGCCGATTGCAAGCGCAGTGACAGCAAACAGTATAGAGGTACTCCCTGTGCTTGTCACGGGACTAAACGAGAGAGAACAATTTGTAGAGTATACCTACAGTACAAGCTCGGCGACATCGGCAGCGGCAATCCGTAAGCTCGATGCTGAAGATAACTGGACAACATTTGATGAGGGTGAGGATATTATATTTGAAGGCTTAAAGCCGGATACAACATATTATATTTTCGCCCGCAGTGAAGCTAATCCCCTCAGTCTTCGAGGTGATGCACGCCGCAGCGCAGCGATACGAACCGATAAAGCAGACATTGACTTTACATTGAGCAGAACATCAAGGCAGCTGTTTGCTACAGTATCGGCAGGATATGCAACGCAGCAGGCAATATCCGTAACGGTAACCAACACGGGTAAAGAAAGCACCGGCACGCTGACTATAGGACTCGAGGGCGACAATCCCGGAAGCTTTACCCTATCGCAGCTATCGATTACCATCCCTGCACACTCAAGCCGTACATTTACAATAAGACCGGAAGATGAAGTTGGTGAAGGTCAGCATAATGCGGTTGTTGTTGTCAGTGATGCTTCAGAAACTGTAAAACGAAGCTTTGATGTTAGATTTACAGTAAGAAAGGTCGCAGGAGCTGCACTTGCTTCTGTTCCGGAAGTGACAGCGCGTACTCACGATAGTATAACAGTCGGCCTTGTGGATATAGACGGGGATAATCAGTTCAATCAGGTTGTAGAGTATGCTATCGGCAGGACTACTACAACACCGGCGGATAACACAGCAACTGTAACCAACTGGGTAACAGCAGATCCGGGTTTTGAAACTATCACATTTGACGGACTGCAGCTTGGTGTCGCATACTACATCTTTGCACGTACAAAAGCCAATGACTTCTGTAACACCGGAGCAGTGCGCCGCAGCATACTAATCCAAACACTATCAGAGGCGACATAGGAAAAAGCAAAAGGGGGCTGCTGCAAAATGATGCAGCAGCCCTTAATTTTTTTCTTTGACGAGTGCCCTTAATTTTGCTATTATTAAATCAAGTAATGAAAGGAAAATTAATACTATGAGTGATATTTTAGCGGGAATTTCGCAGGAGCTTCAAAACGGTAAGGCAAAGATTGTCAAGCAATTAGTTGAAGATGCTCTCGCCGAGGGTATTTCGGCGCAGGATATTTTAAATAACGCCCTCATGGCAGGGCTTGATGTCATAGCCGTCAAGTTTAAAAACAACGAGGTTTATGTTCCTGAGATGCTTGTTGCAGCGCGCGCCATGAATATGGGTACTGCAACTTTGAAGCCGTATTTAATAGAAAGCGGAGTAAAGCCTATCGGAAAGGCACTGCTCGGCACTGTCAGAGGCGACCTGCATGATATAGGAAAAAACCTTGTTAAAATAATGTTTGAGGGAAAAGGAATCGAAGTAATTGACCTTGGAGTGGATGTACCGCCCGAGGAGTTTATCCGTGTCCAAAAAGAAGAAAAAGCTGACATTATAGCTCTTTCGGCACTGCTGACCACAACCA
>Ga0123356_10002521_pt1 | contig 19565 bp, 16 predicted proteins | sample TergutEmb28metaG_2_FD_92546 | JGI IMG/M metagenome (GOLD analysis project Ga0123356, IMG submission 92546) | Embiratermes neotenicus P3 segment gut microbial communities from Petit-Saut dam, French Guiana - Emb289 P3 | ecosystem: Host-associated > Arthropoda: Insects > Digestive system > Gut ...
CAACATACAGTTCTACAGAATGGAATCATGTATATAATAATATGTCGAAAATATATTTTGTGCCTTTAACTTCAACTGCTGTAAATCCGTTTGCGCATAAGAATGATGAGGTTATGGAGGTTAACAAAGATGAAAAAGATAAAGAAGATAAAAAGGATAAAAAAGATAAAGAGGATAAAAAGGATAAAATTGTTACTGAAAATTTGGCGGATAGGATATTGGTGCTTCCGATAAATGCAGGCAACTACTATATTTATGCCTGTTTGGATAAGAAAGTGTATTACAATGCTAATGGGCCTTTAAAAATGTTTGATTTCAATGAAGGGAAGAATAAAGAAACAGAGTTAGGTAAAGGTATTTACATTCAGGATGTTTCATGGAATTTAAAAAAGTTCCTGGTTGCAAATTCTGATAAATATTATATCATTGATGTGCCAACTGGTGAGATAAGATTGGAAAACCCGCTCAATTTGAGTGATTTAAAAGTATGGGTAAACAATCAGGAAGAATGGGCGCAGATTTACAACGAGGCGTGGCGGCAAATGCGCGATTTCTTTTATGTGGAAAATATGCACGGCGTGGATTGGAATAAAATGCGTGAAAAATATGAGGTGTTTTTGCCGCATATAAAATGCAAAGATGATTTGAATTATATTATAGGAGAGCTAATTGGCGAGTTGAATGCCGGTCACGCTTACATCAACGGCGGGGATAAATTCAAGCCCGAAAGAATACAAATGGGATTGCTCGGCGCCAAATTAATCCGCGATAAAACCGGTTATTACCAAATTACTAAAATCCTTGCAGGCGAAAATTGGCGTTCCGATTTGCGTTCGCCGCTTACCGAAGTGGGCATGAATATTAAAGTGGGCGATTTTATTGTTGCGGTTAACGGAAAGTCAACCAAAGAGATGAACGATATTTACGAAGTGTTGATTAACACAGTGGATAAAGAAGTGCTGCTTTCCATTGCGTCAACTTCCGATGGGAAAAACGCACAAACCGTTATTGTAAAGCCCATTGCCGATGAATCGGGGTTGTATTATTTTGATTGGGTGCGTGAAAATATTCGTAAAGTAAACGAGGCTACCAACGGAGAGGTGGGCTACATTCATATTCCTGACATGGGCGTGGAGGGTTTGAACGAGTTTGCCAAATATTTCTATTCGCAATTAGACAAAAAAGCATTGATTATTGACAACCGCGGCAACGGCGGCGGCAACGTATCGCCCATGATTTTAGAGCGTTTGGGACGTGAAATCTCGCGTGCCAACATGACAAGAAATGCTCTTTATCCCACTCAAACCCCCACAAAAATGATGATAGGTCCCAAAGTTTGCTTAATCAACAATTATTCTGCCTCTGATGGTGATTTATTTCCTTATGGATTTAAGAAACACGAACTTGGCAAGGTCATCGGTGTGCGCAGCTGGGGCGGCGTAGTAGGTATTCGTGGCTCCTTGCCTTTTGTGGATGGCACAATCCTTAACAAACCCGAGTTTACCTCTTTCGATGCCGACGGCGCAGGCTACATTATTGAAGGCTACGGCGTTGACCCTGATATTTGGATAGATAACGACCCTTACAAAGAGTATTTTGGAGAAGACGCACAATTGAACAAAGCGATTGAGGTAATTTTGGAAGAACTGAAGAGCTATAAGCCGTTGCCGGCGATTCCGGAGGGACCGAAGAGATAGTCTGAGCCTTGATTTTCATAAGATTAGCAAGATTAGCAGGATTTTTATGTTTTAAGCTAATTTAAAGGAATTTTATGTTAATTTGTGCCATAAAAATTTATGTCTAATTTAAAATTTTAATCATGAAAAAAACAGTTATTTTCTTAGTATTTTTATGTGTGGCAAGTATGACCATGCAGGCGCAACAACGTTTAGTATTGGTAGAAGAATTTACCGCTTCAACATGCGGTCCGTGCGCGCAACTGAATGCATTGCTTAATCCCTGGTTGGTAACCAATGCGGAAAAAATGACAATCATCAAGTATCAAATGAATTGGCCCGGAGCAGGAGACCCCTATTATACGGCGGAAGGTGGCGTGAGAAGAGGTTACTATGGCGTAAACAGCGTTCCTGCTGTTTATGTTAATGGATCTGTTATTTCGAGTGGTAGTACTTACCAAACATGGCTTAACAACATTGCAACCGCCGTTAATAACGCATACACTCAGCCGGCGCAGGCAACTATTACAGGAAATTTCAAAGTCAACGGAAATAATATTATTATCAATGGAAGTATAACACCGCTTATTTCGGGAAGTGGGTATAGAATCTATGTGGTTGTTAATGAAAAAAAGACAACCGGCAATAAAGGCAGCAATGGAGAGCAGGAATTTCATCACGTTATGATGAAGATGCTTCCAAACGGAAATGGCACCGATGTAACATTAACGGAAGGAACAGCAATACCTTTTAGCTATACGCATGACATGTCCAGCACATTTGTTGAAGAGATGGATGACCTGGAAGTAGCAGTTTTTGTGCAAAACACATCCTCAAGGGCTGTTCTCAATGCAGTTTATATTGAAGATATTAGCCTGCCTGCTCCTCAAAATATGACGGCAACACAAACGCAGATAGACCATTTGAATGTAAACCTTACATGGTCGCCGCCTTCCGGAGCAACTCCCAATGGATATAATATTTACAGAAATAATGTAAAACTCAATACTTCGCCTATTACCACTACTTCGTATCAGGATGTAGCGCCTGAATATGGACAAATTTATACTTATGCTGTAGGCGCTGTTACCAATGGAGATGAAGGATATTGGGCGACAGATACGGTTCTCACCAATGTAAATATCCCTTTACCGGTTATTACAACAGTAAAACAAATACGCGGTTTGCAAATGCTGGTTGAATGGGAAATGCCGGAAACTACATTCCCTGTTAAGTTTCGTGTCTATAGAAATTATGCTCTTCAAAATCCTCCCGGCTTAACTGAGGAAACTTCCATTATAAACATAGGAAACTCTTACTCACAATATTGTTTTCAAATAGAACCGGTTGTGAACTCCATAAACGGAACAAGGTCAAACAATGTTTGTATAACGCTGCTCAATATTCCTCAACCCACTAATTTGAAAGCGGAACAAATTTCTATAGCATCAAAAAAAGTACTTCTAACTTGGGATGGTTCTGTTTCAAATACTGCAGGGTATAATATTTATCGCAATGGTATTCAAATCAATACAGAACTTGTAACCGAAAGGGCTTATACTGATGCTGTTTCCGAATTAGGCGTGGAATATCTCTATCAGGTATATGGCGTTGCCGGTACCGGTGCAGAAAGTGATAAATGCGGAGAAACAAAAATCACTTTATCAAGTTCTATTCCTCCTCCTGCCAACGTGCACGCAACGCAAAACAATAATTTAAACGTAATGGTTGCATGGAATGCCGTAACTTTCGAAGATCTTGACGGATATAATATATACAGAGATGGGGAAAAAATCAATACCACCCTGGTAACGGGAATTGAATATTCGGATATGGTACCCGATGAGGGCAACTATTGTTATAAGGTAACCACGGTGGTTGCTGGAAATGAAAGCGAGCCATCTGCACCGGCATGTGTTGAGGTTAAACTCGGTATTTGCGAGCCGGATAAGAACGCATTGTTCTCTCTTTATCCCAATCCGGTATCCGGCATATTGAATATTAAGACAGATGAAACTATTATTGATTGTAAAATATTTAACATTCAAGGACAATTAATTTACTCGACCCAGTCGAATGTTAAAGAAATTGCCACCGATAGTTGGGCTTCCGGCGTTTATATTATGCGTATTACAACGGATAAAGGCAGCGCGGAGAAACGTTTTAGTAAGAATTAAACAGATTCCACGATGCTTCCGCTTGTGCCTTAAGCATCGGTAATCCGTTAATAGTGAAAGCACCTCGTTTTTTACCTTCTTTTAAAAACGAGGTTTCTTTTGGATTATAAATTAAATCTATTAATATATGCTTGCTGTGTAAAGCGGGGTATGAAATTTGTGGCATTTCATTTACATTAGGAAACATACCAAGGGGAGTGCTGTTAATGATTAAGGTAGTGTGATGAATGAGTTCGTCTGTAACTTCGTTATAGGTAATGGTTTCTTCCGTTTTTTTTCGGGAAACGATCTGGAAAGGAATGCCTTTTTGTTGCAAGACGTAACGGACGGCTTTGGAGGCGCCTCCGGAACCGAGGATGAGGGCGTGTATTTTTTCACCTCTTCCGTCATCCGGCAACAAGTCGCCGTCTGCCACTTTCTCCTCAAAGAGGAGAAGGAATCTTTCTCCTTTTCTCCTTTCTCCTTTCTCCTTTCTCTCAATTTGCTCTAATGTCCACTCAAACCCAATCACATCGGTATTATACCCAACCCACCGATTGTTCTGTTTTACCACACAATTTACGGCACCAATTTCTTGAGCTACAGCATCTAATTCATCTAAAAAAGGAATGATTTCACTTTTATACGGAATAGTTACATTGAAACCCAATAATGTTGGATGTTTGAGCAAATCTTTTACTTCTTCGATGTTTGCAAGTGGAAATAAACGATACTCAACATCGTGGATATTTTGTTGTAGAAATTTTTCGGTAAAATATTGCCGAGAGAAGCTGTGGGATAAGGATTTGCCGATTAGGCCGAAGGTTTTCATGGAAGATGTTTTATATAAACTACCCCGCCCTGCGGGCACCCCTTCAAAATTTGAAGGGGATTATTACCGTCCAATTCCGAAGTACTCTACTCCTGCTTTGCGCATAGCAATGTCATCGTAAATGTTTCTGCCGTCAAATAATACGGGTTTATTCATGGATGCTACCAATTTTTCGGGGTTCAGCGTTCTAAACTCGTGCCACTCGGTAACTAAAAGGAGCGCATCGGCGTTGATGAATGTTTCTTCTACGGTGTTGCAATAATGAATGGTCTTTCCAATTTTTCGTTTGGCTTCGTTCATCGCCACCGGATCGTAAGCAAAAACCTGACAGCCTGCGGCTAACAGATGGTCAATCAATACTAGGGAAGGCGCTTCACGCATATCGTCGGTGTTAGGTTTGAAGGATAAGCCCAGCATCGCAATTTTTTTACCTTTTAAATCATTATTGTAATATTGTGCTAATTTTTTGAATAAGATAGCTTTTTGTTTATCGTTTACTTTTTCAACGGCTTTCAAAACTTCTAACGAATAGTTAAGTTTTTCGGCAGTTTTAATCAATGCTTTTACGTCTTTTGGGAAACAGGAGCCACCGTACCCTGCGCCGGCATTCAAAAACTTTCTGCCAATTCGGGTGTCGCTGCCTATGCCTTTTTTTACCATAGAGACGTCGGCGCCCACAATTTCGCACAGGTTGGCGATGTCGTTCATAAAACTGATGCGCGTTGCCAGCATCGCATTCGCCGCATATTTAATCATTTCGGCAGAAGCCACATCCGTGAAAATAATTGGATGTCCGTTTAAGGTAAAAGGTTGATACAGTTTTTCAAAAATCGTCTGTGCGCGCTCCGATTCAACGCCTACCACAATTCTGTCGGGGCGCAAAAAATCGTTCACCGCTTCGCCTTCTTTTAAAAATTCAGGATTTGAAGCGACATCGAATGGAATGTTCACTTTTCTTTTATCCAACTCTTTTTGCACAGTTTCTTTTACCAATTTGGCGGTTCCAACAGGCACCGTGCTTTTGGTAATAATCAGTTTGTAGCTGTTCATGTGTGCGCCGATGGTACGCGCCACTTCTAGCACATATTGCAGGTCGGCGCTGCCATCTTCATCGGGCGGCGTGCCTACTGCCGAAAAAATGGCTTCTACCTCTTCTAACACAACTGTTAAATCTGTAAAGAAATGCAACCGCCCTTTTTCGATATTTGTTTTCAGAATATTTTCCAATCCGGGCTCGTAAATGGGCGACTCGCCCCGTTTCATTTTAGCTACTTTAGCTTCATCAATGTCAATACAAAAGACCTCAAAGCCTACGTCTGCCAAACAGGCGCCGGTTACTAAACCAACATATCCTGAACCTACTACTGCTATTTTCATATTTTTTATGCGTTAAATTATTTTCTACCTTTTTGTTGAGCTTGTTGTTGTTTTACCATCTCTTCCATGCGGGCTTGCCATTTCGATTTTTTCTTGGGTTTCGCCATGTTGGCTTGCAAACGGGCGCGAATTTTCTTTTCGTCCACGCTTATCCTAAATATCCACATTTGCAGGAAGGTAATTAAGTTTACCAGCAAATAATAATAAGTTAATCCTGCTGCAAAACTATTAAAGATTCCCAGAAACATAATGGGCATCATATACATGAAGATGCGCATCATTTTCATTTGATCCGCATTGCCCATCGTCATCATTTTGTTGTTCATCCATGTGTAAATCAATGTGGCAATGGTCATTAACAAACAAAACAAACTTACATGGTCGCCATAAAACGGAATATTAAACCCTAAATTCAATACCGAATCGTAAGTGGAGAGGTCTTCTGCCCACAAGAACGGTTGCTGTCGCAATTCATAAGCCGAAGGGAAGAAGCGGAACATGGCGATTAAAATCGGCATTTGCAGCAACACCGGAAAGCACCCCGACATTGGGTTTACGCCGGCGCTTTTGTACAACGCCATGGTGGCTTGCTGCTTTTTCATCGCATCTTCCTGCTTCGGGAATTTCGCGTTAATCTCTTCAACTTCGGGCTTCAGCACACGCATGCGCGCCGAAGAGAGGTAGGTTTTGTACGCTACCGGCATCAAAATAAGTTTTAACAGAATCGTTAAAATCAGAATGATAATGCCGTAATTGAGTCCGTACCCTTCCAACCAGTTGAAAACAGGAATGACCACCCCGCGGTTAATCCAATGCAACAAGAAAAAACTCCAACCGATTGGTACCTGACGCTCCAAATTCAAACCAAAAGTTTTTAACAATGAGAATTGATTGGGCCCGATATACATGAACATATTGAACGAGCCGTTATACAGGTTTCTGACATCAAACTCTAAATCAGCGCTCAGGTGTTTGAGCACGGGCGGCGCTGCTCTCACATCGGTAGCCAATCGGCCTGAAGAGAAATAACTGCCGGAGTCGGCAACCAATACTGTGGTAAAAAACTGTTGCTTAAACGACACCCATTTCAATTGCGAAGTAAAATCTCTTTTCTCCGATTTTGTTTTATTTAACTCACTTACATTGTTTAAGTTATCCATATAAAAAATGGTGGTGATATTGCGCTCCATTTCAAAATTACGCTCTACATTAAGCAACGCAGCTTCCCATTGTAAAGTAAAAACGTTGGTATTCGGATACAAATAAAGTTGCATATTCACATAATTAATGTGAAAACCAAAGTGATAATCCTCATTATTAAATGTATATAGAAATTCGATGTAAGAATCGCTGTCTATTTCGCCGTTGCGTACCGGATATAATTTTAAGGATAAAGTTCTGTTATTTTCATTCACCAGCAATGTATCCGATTGTTCGGAAGCAAAATAGCAAAACTGTGTTTTAACAATAGTTTGATTTTGGAGCATCAAATCAATATTCATGCCGGTATTTCTGCCGTCGAACAAAATGAGCGGCGGTCTCTCCTCCCCTCTCGGCGCAAACCCGTAAATTCCTTTTAAATGTACAAAATTTAAGTAACCTCCAATTTTCGAGAAATGGTACACGGCGTGGTTAGTTTCCACTACATATTCCGTGCTGGTGAGGGTGTCGGGAACGAAGAACGGCGAGTTATTCGTGGTTAGTGGTAAGTGGTTAGTGGTTAGCGATATATTGCCGTCAGTTTTAACTGACGGATCTGTAGTTGAGTTCTCAGCCAACTCAGATTCTATATCATTTACAGGAGGAATTTGCGCTAATGAATCCCGTATCGCCATTTGGCGTGCAAGTTCTATTTCTGCTTTTTTCTCTAGTTCTTTTTTGCGTTGTGAAGAGTTGTAGAAGCTTACTCCCAAAACGATACCGAAGATTAAGAGCAAGCCAATGACTGTATTTCTGTCCATAATATTTTCTTAAAAAATTAGGGGCGAAAATACATTATTTTATAAAATTGAGAACGATCTGCTTCGCATCATTTTGCGCTTCTTCCAAGTCATTGTTAATGATGGTAATATCAAACTCCGGCTCAAATGAGAGCTCATAAGTGGCTTTGTCAATTCTTCTTTTTAACGATTCTTCATTTTCGGTGCCTCTGTTTGTTAAGCGTTCTACCAAAGCCTCCACAGAGGGCGCTTTTATGAACAATGCCAGCGCTTGATTGGCGTAAATCTTCTTGATATTCAGTGCACCCAGCACATCTATGTCTAAGAGCACATTTTCACCATTTTTCAACAGTTTATCCACTTCCGATTTCAAAGTTCCGTAATAAGCGCCTGCATATACTTCTTCCCATTCTAAAAATTCTCCGGCGGTAACTTTCTCTCTAAACTGCTCTGTAGTAAGAAAAAAATAGTCCATGCCCTCTTTTTCGTTGGCACGCATGCGCCGCGTGGTAGCCGAAATAGAGAACTTTAAAGGCATCTCTTGGGCTAACAAGAACTTTACAATAGAGGTTTTGCCCGATCCCGAAGGCGCTGCAAAAACGATAAGTTTTCCTTGTTCCATCATTACATCATTTCTTCGCAAGGCATCACAAAAGCGCGAACGCCTTGTTGCACTGCTGTTTGATCTAATTTTCTCAAGGCATCCAACAATTCATCTACTTTCTCATCTTCCATAAAAATAAGGAAAGAGCAGTTGAGCGCGGGCCAGGCATGCGTTCCGTAGCGAGGCTCTCCGTGGTAGGTGCCACGACCTTGAGTTTCGCTCCAATAAGTAAATCCTCTGATTTTCAATTGATCGAAAATTACGATGATTTCATCGTAAAAAGCCTGAAAGGCGGAAATAAAAACAGCTTTCATAATAAATAACGGTTTATTTTTTTTTGATTAATTTTTTCTCAATACAAGATTACTTTCCAGCCCTTATACTTCGCAATTTCCGGATTGCACCCATTAGTTCCAGGGTTTCCTGCTACATCTACAGAGTTATCTTCAACAAAAGCATTGTCGTGTAATGTTCCGAACAATGCATCTAATGCAGTGTGCGAAAAGCCATTCCGCCTGCATGTTAATCTTTCTAGCCTTCTATTTTTACTCATATCCAAACTCGACATGCCTGCATTGAGGCTGCAATCCAAGTTTATTAACATAGAATTTCGGCTCATATCTAAATCTGTGAGGCCATTCATGCTGCAATTCAAATTTGCCAATAAAGAGCTCCCGCTTAGATCTAAATTTGTAATATTATTTCTGCTGCAATTCAGTTCTGTTAGCAATCTATGTTTACTAATAGCTAAATTGGTTAAAAGATTTCCACTACAATCCAATCTAATCAGTGCTTCACAGTTCGTTACATCTAAATTGGTCAGGCGGTTTCCGGCACAAAACAAATTTGCCAGCATTGCATTGTTGCTTACATCTAAGCTCGTTAAATCATTTCCATTGCAATCTAAATGTAGTAGTATGGTATTTTTACTCACGTTTAAACTTGCTAAACTATTATTTGAACAATCTAATTTTGTCAGGCCCGGGTGCTGGCTCACATCCAAATAAGTTACCTTGCAAGTACTGCAATTTAAGTAAGTTATATCGCCGGTAATGGCTATCGTATAAGAGCCTGATTTTTTGTAATTATGTTTAAAGAATGTAGCGGTATCCGGCAGCGTATGGGTTTCTATGGCTGTTCCGTCTCCCCATTTAATGGTTATCTTGCCTTTTCCTGCTATTTCAAATTTCACATCGAAATAAGCAGATGCGGTTGTGGTTATTTGTATTTTGGGGTCATTATTATCATCATCATCATCGGGTTTTTCTTGGCAGGCAACCCATGCGGCCGATGCTATGATGGCGGTGGCGATGAAATACAGGATTCTTTTTTTCATAAAAGTTGAATTGGTTTGCGAAAATAGAAAAAAAAAGCAACCCGAAAGTTGCATCATTTTGCGGAGAGGGAGGGATTCGAACCCCCGGAGGCTTGCACCTCAACGGTTTTCAAGACCGCCGCAATCGACCACTCTGCCACCTCTCCGCGGCAAAAATACACTTATTTCGTTTCGCTGTTTTTGTATGTGTTTTTTTTAAATGATGACAATATTTTGCTACGTTTGCAAGTTATTTACGAAAATGTTATCCTCTTAAAAATGAACACTAAAAAAAATATTTTTTACCTGTTTTGTTTTCTAATTTTATCTTCATTCCTTCTTTCTTGTGAACCGGAAGTGCCGCCTGCTACTCCGTATTCGATTCCAATTCCGCGCTATTTCCCAACAAATTTGCACATTCCGAAAGATAATCCGCTCACGGTGGAAGGCATTGAACTGGGGCGTCATCTCTTTTATGATGAGCGTTTGTGCGGTTATCTCGGCAGCAATCCCGATTCGATGATGAGTTGCGCGACTTGCCATGTACAAGCCAACAATTTTGATGTGGGGATGAACAACCCGCGCTTTCCCGATGGCAAAACTTTTGGATTATCCGGAGCGCCTACGCCTCATAACACCATGCCGCTGATGAATTTGGCATTTAACCACGAAGGCTATTTTTGGAATGGATTAATTCACGAAAGCAATCCAAATCCTCAGCAGCGAACGTTGGAAGATGTTGTGCTGATGGGAATTATTGCACCCCACGAGATGAACAGCACGCCGGAACGCGCCGTGTATGCGCTGAAACAAAATCCAAAATATCCTGATTTGTTTAAAAAAGCATTTGGAACAGAGGAAATTAACATTGTGCGTGTTCAAAAAGCGATAGCGCAATTTATTCGCACTTTGGTTTCCGGAAACTCGAAATTCGACAGGTTTTTAAGGGGAGAAGAACAACTTACGGCTGCCGAAATGCGCGGGTTTGTTCTTTTCACAACAGAAGAAGGTGCAGATTGCTTTCATTGCCATGGTGGAAGCGGAAACCCTTTGTTTACCACCAATTTGTTTTATAACAATGCATTAAGCACTGTTTTTGATGCTCTTCTAGATCGATATTCCGTAACTAAAAATTCTCAAGACATCGGGGCTTTTCGCGCACCATCTCTGCGAAACATCATGGTTTCTGCACCTTACATGCACGACGGGCGATTTAAAACCATAGATGAAGCGCTTGAGTTCTACAACTTCGGCTTGCAATACTCGCCTTATGTGCACCCGTTAATGCACAAAATTGAACAGGGCGGCGCATTTTTGACGCCTCCTCAAATGGCTGATTTAAAGGAATTTTTGCACACACTAACCGATGATGAATTTTTAACGAATCCTAAGTTTTCTAAACCATGATTGTAATCACCGGCGCAGCAGGATTTATCGGCAGTTGTTTATGCAGCAAACTAAACTTTCACGGCATAAATAATATCGTTCTTGTAGATGATTTCACACAAGAAAAAAAACGAAAAAACTGGGAAAACTTAGCATACACAGATAAAATTCAACGGGAACTTTTTTTCCATTGGGCAGAAAAAAATGTGCAACACATTGATTTTATCTTTCATCTTGGCGCCCGCACCGATTATTTTTCTACCGATAATGACATTTTTGAAGCATTAAATATAGATTTTTCGCAAAGAATTTGGAGTTTTGCAGCTACTAAGCGTATTCCGTTAATTTATGCCTCTTCTTATTTAACAAACACAATACTTCCCTCCTCCCACCTCACACCTCTCACCTCTCACCTCACACCTCCCACCCTCTCTCTATACGCAAAATATAAATATATTTTCGATAAATGGGTTGAAAAACAACACCAAACGCCACCTTTTTGGGCAGGGCTGAAATTTTTTCAGGTATATGGCAAAAATGAAGCGCATAAGGCAGAAAATGCTTCTATTGTGCATAAAATCTACCAAAAATATGCAGAAAATGCAACTTTAATTTATGCAGAAAAAAATGTCATTCAAGATTATATTTGTGTGAATGATGTAGCTAAGGTACTCTACTATTTTATGAATCATGCGCCGCAAAGTGGTATTTATGAGGTAGGCACAGGTTTTGCCCGCCCGTTGCAGGCAGTAATAGAAGCTATAAATAAAGCGGTGAAACCGGAGCAAAAACTTGTTTTAGAGTACCAAAAAGAAGATTCTTTTGTTTTTCAGGCTGATCTTATGTTGTTGCGGAAATATGCTTATAAGCAGGCTTTTTTGGCGTTGGAGCGAGGGGTGAAATCTTTATATTCGCTTTCATAATGATCCTTATTGATTAATTTTAACAATTCTACTTGTATAAGTTGTTCCATCTGTAATTATCTTAACAAAATAGATTCCTGCCGGCAAATGCGAAATATCAATTTTTGTAGTGGACGAATGAATAAGTGGCTGAAGAATCAAATAATAATTGAGCTAATTCTTTTAAATTTTCTTCGCTTAAAATCAGCGGCGGCGCTATGCGCATGGCAGTGTCGCACCATAGAAACCAATCGGAAAAGAGTCCTTTTTCTAAAAACGAATGTAAGGTTTTAAAGTTGGTTTCTGCATGATGAAAATCAACGGCGATCATGAGCCCTTTTCTGCGAATTTCTTTTACGTGTGGGATTTTCCAAAGGATGGCTTCTAATTTTTCGCCGATTATTTCGGCATTTTGCCACATTTTATTTTCTGTGATTAATGTGAGATGTGCTAATGCGGCGGCGCAACACACCGGATGTCCGCCAAAAGTGGTAATATGACCCAATACGGGATTGTGCGTCAGTACGTTCATCACATTTTTGTTTGCGATAAATGCTCCCAGCGGCATGCCGCCTCCGAAGGCTTTTCCCAAAAGCAGGATATCGGGGGTAATGTTGTAATGTTCAAATGCAAAGAGTTTTCCGGTGCGCCCGAGCCCCGTTTGAATTTCATCTGCAATAAGCAAAGTGTTGGTTTTTTCGCAACGTTGTTTTAATTTTTGCCAATATTCGATGGACGCCATTCGCACGCCGGCTTCTCCCTGAATAAGTTCTACGATGATGGCGGCGGTTTTCTCTGTAATGTTCTGCAAATCTTCTTCTACTCCGAAACGAATCGCTTTTGTATCAGGCAAAAGTGGATGGAAAGCGCTTTTGTAGCCTTCATTTCCCATCATGCTCATGGCGCCGTGCGAGCTTCCGTGGTAGGCGTTCTCGAAATGGATCAATTCGGTACGACCGGTGTAGCGCTTGGCTAACTTTAGCGCACCCTCTACGGCTTCAGAGCCGGAATTGTCAAAGAATACCGAATTTAACGAGTCCGGTAAACAAGCGCAAAGTTTCTCTGCCAGCTCTACTTGGGGTTGTTGTATCAATTCGCCATATACCATCACGTGCATATATTTGTCCAACTGCGCTTTTACCGCATTGATGATGGCAGGATGCGAATGCCCCATGTTGCATACGGCAATACCGGAGATGAGGTCTAAGTATTTTTTTTCGGCTGTGTCGTAAAAATAAACCCCTTCGGCGCGCGCTATTTCAATGGCAACGGGCTCGTTAGAGGTTTGGGCGATGTGCTTATAAAAAGAAGCTGTGAAACTGTTTTTCATCTTATAGAGATTTTTTTTGCAAAAATAGAAAAATAAAAAACATCATATTAAAATTATTATATTTTCGCGCTATCAAAATAATATCATTATGAATGTGAAAAATGAATTAATAAACCCAATTAAATTATAGTTATTATGAAAAAAGAAAAAATTATTTCAGGAAAAAATGGATTCGGTATGCTTGCCGTTCTTATTTTTATTTTTATTGCAAGTATTATAGTGCCTTCGCTTGTGGAGATTCATATATCCGGAAGCGTAGGAGTGTATTGGTTGTTTTTTATTTTCTTTACGATTGCGTCGTCGCTTATGGGCATAGGGCTTTCAATCATTAAACCCAACGAGGCATTAGTCATCACTTTCTTTGGAAAGTATCAGGGAACTTGTACAAACAACGGCTTTTTCTGGTTCAACCCTTTTACAGTTCGTACGCGCATTTCTGTTCGTGCGCGCAACGTGAACGGCGATCAGATTAAAGTGAACGACAAAATGGGAAATCCCATTCTCATTGGCATTGTTTTGGTGTGGAAGGTGGAAGATACCTACAAAGCCTCTTTTGATGTGGATGATTATGTAAGGTTTGTGGATGTGCAAAGCGAAGCTGCCGTGCGCAACCTGGCAGGCTCTTATCCTTATGATAACCTTGAAGATGAGCATGCCGAAATTACGCTGCGCGGTGGCGGCGAAGAAGTGAACAACATGCTGGAAGCTGCTTTAACAGAGCGTCTTGCCATTGCCGGAATTAAGGTCATTGAGGCGCGCATCAGCAACTTGGCGTATGCGCCCGAAATTGCCGGCGCCATGCTGCAACGCCAACAGGCAACTGCCATTGTAGCTGCCCGTTACAAGATTGTGGAAGGCGCGGTAAGTATGGTAGAATTAGCGCTGAAACAGCTGTCGGAGAAGAAAGTAATAGATTTGGATGACGACAAAAAAGCCGCCATGGCAAGCAATTTAATGGTAGTGTTAACCTCCGACCGCTCAGCTTCACCGGTGGTAAATGCCGGCACATTGTATAACTAATATGGCAACAGAGAAAAAATCGTTTATTATTAGAATTGACGCGGAAACATTGGCAGCCGTTGAAAAATGGGCTGCCGATGAGTTCCGTAGCACAAACGGGCAAATTGAATGGATTTTGTCGGAAACCCTCAAAAAAGCCAAACGAGGTAAAGCTCAAAAAGAGACATTGCCGTCAGTTTCAACTGACGGATAAATAGAGAAACAAGCAAAAATGGCTTTAGCCAAAATTATTATTAGCAAAAAAAGTATATTTTCGCGCCTTCTTTTTAGGGCGGGATGTAGCGCAGCCCGGTAGCGCGCTTCGTTCGGGACGAAGAGGCCGCAAGTTCGAATCTTGTCATCCCGACCACCTAATAGGTTCCGTAGCTCAATGGATAGAGCAACTGCCTTCTAAGCAGTAGGTTACTGGTTCGATCCCAGTCGGAATCACGGTTTATGTGCCATTGCGGACTTGACCACCCCCGTCATTGCGGGCTTGACCCGCAATCCCGTAAAGCAGAAGGGGATTCCGCGTCAAGCACGGAATGACTGCAGGATTCTTCGCATGCCACTTTCAATGTCCCCGTAATCTAACATCTCTTTCCCAACATAGATAAAAAAAAGTTTAAGTTGCTTATCGTTTTGCGTAATAAATTCTTCAAATATCTTTTTGTAATTCAAACGATACGCCTCCCGCATCCTGCGCTTTAAAGTATTTCTATCCACCGCACGTTTAAACATCTTCTTGGGAACGGTAAAAGCCGCACGAATATCGCACGAATTTTCTGTTGCGTCTGAAAATGAATAGTAACATTTTAACGGATAAGCTATCACAAATTGATTTTCATGATACAATGCCTCTATTTCTAAAGAAGATTTTAGCCGGTCATGCTTACGCAGCGTGTTTCTCAATGTACTATCTGCGGCGTGTGGCATATTCTTTTAAGAAGACTTCAAGGGCAGCGGTAATGGTGGGGTATTGTTTGGTGGGCGCTTCCACATGCAATTCCCAGCCGGCTTCTCTTACGGCATTGGCGGCCGCGGCGCCCATAGCGCCAAAAGCCATTTCGCCTTGCACAAAATTGGGGAAATTGGCCTTTAAAGAGGCAATGCCCGCCGGACTGAAGAAAACGATCATGTCGTACTTCGACAAATCAACGTCATGTATTAAATCTGCCGGCTCGGTGCTAAAACAAACCGCTTGCGTGTATTTTATGTTGTGTTTATCAAAAAATTCGACAAATTGTGTTCCCATTGAATCTGCACCGCAAGGAATCAAATAGTTATGCGCTTTATTTTTCAATAATAAATCAAAAACACTGGAGGGGTTGTTGTTTTTTCCAAAAAAGATTTTACGCTTACGATAGGGAATATATTTTTGAAGATAATGCGCCGCCATGTCGGTCATACAGTAGTATTTCATCTCGTCGGGCATCTCTATTCTCAATTCTTTTAACAACATAAAAAATTGATCAATAGTGGTTGTACTTGAAAAAACAACGGCAGTATGGTCTAAAATGTTGATTTTTGATTTACGAAAATCAATACCTGAAATACTGTGAATCTTAAAAAACTTGTAGAAATCGAATGAAACACAATATTTTCGTTTTAAATCGGCGTATGGTGATTTTTCAAAATCTGCCGGCGTTATTTGAGAAACTAGAATATTCTTAATCTTCATGTGCAGAAAAAGGATAAGGATTAAACGATATTATAGGTTAATAATGAGGAGTTTAATGAGTAGCAGGTAGGGTAAAATTTCAAGGCTGCAAAAATATATAAAAAAATGAATTCGACTCACCCCATTTATACTCCTCAAAAAACTAATGAAAAATGCAAGAAATATCACCAGAAAGAAAGGAATATAAACATAAAAAATGAGTTCCGGCGTACGAACATACCACACCATAGGAATAATGAGTATTAAAAATAAGGCATTGTAAAATTGGTACAAGGCTTTCATTGTGGTATATAAATATCTTTGTTCCTGATAGTTAAAAATGGAAGTAAAATACCATAAAAAAAGTCGTGACAGTAAAAAAACTGCCATTGCTCCTCCGCACGCCATTCCATAAATTTGCAAAGGTGAATAAGTTACTAGCCATTCGGGTGCATAGAATTGAATAAAAACCAACACTAAAGAAGGGAATCCTAATAAACATAATAGCATGGAATAGAGATAAATACGTTCATTCGCCAATTTCCCTTCCCGAAATAGTTGTTGAAGGTAGCGCACGGAGAACAACGCACGCAACATCAACAATCTTTTTCTTCTGTAGAATACAAAAGATATCGCAATAAACAATAGCCCAACAAGTAAGCTAAGGGTGATAATATTATTCGTATCCAATGGGAGGACTATTTAACAATCAGTTTTTTGGCAATAGAAATACGGTTTTTACTTTCAATAGCATAGAAATAAACGCCCGGCTTTACATCTGAAATATCAATGGTAATATTATTTTCGTAATCGTTTAGCGGAATATTCATGACCATAGCTCCCATAATATTTCTAATTACTAAGCAATTTTTATCGTTTTTATCGGCGAGTGTATAAGATACGTTAATTTTTGAATGAGCAAGAGCAGGGTTAGGAAATGCCGAAAGCGACACATTCTCAGGTTTTTGCCCTATTATTCCCACAGGTTGCATGTCAATTTCAACAAGAAGCGTCATTTTATCACTTTCGTCTTTTTCCGACCAAAATTCAAGCTTAAATTTACTTATTCCGAAATGGCAGTAGCAGGTATCCGGTACTATATGTAATGCGTAACTTTCAGTGCCTTCCATAATCGTCCAGTCAATGGCGAACACGTTACTTGGAGGGCAAATTCCGAAACATACATAAGCATCCATTCCGTCAATTAATACAATGTTCGTACGCATCGTTTTCATCAGTAATTCAACTGCCGTAAGGTTTTCTATTGTAATATCTACAACATATTCTCCAAACATCAAATTATCTTTAGTGATGGTGGCAACAATGGTGTGTCCATCGGTATATGGATTTCCTTCGTTATCGGTAAGTTGAAATTTTTGAGCATAACCTAAAAAGGATATGCCGGCAAATAATAGAATGAGTAGTCTTTTCATAATGTTTAATTTTTTATCGCAATTTTTTCGGTTTTTGTCATGCCCGATGTCGTTTTTATTTGTAAGAAATAGACACCTGCACTGATATCTTTCGTATTAATTTTAACAATATCACCTGCGGCTGCTACATTTTTAACAAGTTGTCCGGAATTATTATAGAGAGCTATTGATTCTATTTCAACGCCTTCTACAAATAAATAATCATTAGCCGGATTGGGATAAATTTTGAACTTATTACTAAGCTCATTAACTCTCAAGATGGTTATTGTTGTTTCTATAATATTGAATTGACATTCTTCAACAACAGCCAAAAGGCCATACGTATGTTCTCCTTCCGGAACATTTTCGTGGATATATTCTTTTGATGTAATATTTTCTGCAAGTACTTCTCCGTTAAAGAAGAGCGTAAAGCTATGTGGGTCAGTATAATCAGCCTCCCATGTTAAAACAACAGAGGTATCTTCCTGTTGTGCGGAGAAATTTTCAGGGTCTTCGTCACATATTGTAATGGTTGTTTCGGCAATATTAGAGCTGCACCCATCTGCCATTGCACGTACCCCGTAGGTATATGTTCCGGCAGTAACATTTTCATGAGTAAAAGTTGTGGTGGTTATATTTTCTTGCAGTAACACGCCATTGCAGTATAAAGTATAAGTGTTTGCAGCGCTTACATTGTCCCATGTTAAAATAACAGAGGCGCCTTCTTGTTGTGCGGAGAAATTGCCGGGAGCTGCGACCTCACAGTCAGACAAGAAATTACTGTTGAAAATATACTTTGAGGCATAGTCTTGTACAAGAACATGAACTTCTAAATCGTCCATTTCTTCAACATTAGTAGAAGACATATTAAAAGTGTGCTGAAAGAATTTTGTTCCTCCCGCTTGCAGAGTTATGGTTTCACCATTTGCATTGGGCAGCATTTTCATCATGACATGGAAAAACTCCGTTTCGCCGTTAGAGCCTTTATTTCCGGTTGTTCTCTTTTCATTTACAATTACATATAATCTTGCCTCGGGAATGTCAATGTAAGAATCAACCTGGCCGGTTACCATGATATTGTTTCCATCAATAGAAAAACTTCCGGAAATATCAATAAAAGCGGGCTCATTCAAAGCATTGTTAAAATTAGATTGGTTTACACTTGCAATGGTTTTTCCATTAAAAAAGATAGTGGGTACGGCGTTTACTGCATAATAAGTTCTTCTTACGCCGCCTTCTGCCGTATAGTAAGGATCGCCTGAGCCGGGCCAGTTCATTTGATATTTTGTAATACCGAATTTGCCCGGATTGTTAGCCAAAAGAGTTTTCATTTGAGCATTAGGACTTACACACGGTCCACAAGTTGAGCTCGTAAAGTGTTCTATACAAACCCGGCGGTTTCCTGTGTGGGTAGCCGCAAAGAAATCTTTAGTTAAAACATTATTATCCGGATTATCATCTACAACGCCATTAACTTTCAATATTTCTACTTTTAGTGTATAGGAGCCGGGCTCTACCGATGCCTGTTGTGTAAAAGAGAGGGTTTTGGTGTTTATTGTTTGAAGATTTACGGAAGAAAATGTTTCAATAACCGGCGGAGCGTCATTAAATTGATAGCTCATTTCAAGTGTGTTGATTGTTGTAAGTCCTGTGTTAAAGAGATCTACACTAATGGTATGATTTCCCGCTAAATTATAGAGAGAAGTGTTTATTGTGGATACCGTGGCATCGTTATTATGTCTTGAGAGTAGCATAATATTATCGAAATAGTAATCATTCATATTATAACTACTTCCATTGAAGAACAAACAGAATTGAAATGTTGAGGATCCTACATCGGCTGTAGAAATAACTTCCGTAATTTTACCTTTATGAGTGCTTGAGAATGATTTTTGAAAAGCAAGATTCCAGGTTGCTCCGCCATTGCTTGTAGTTTCGATTCCGATTGTAGTGGATCCTTGATAATTATCAAGGTA
>Ga0123356_10002522_pt1 | contig 19563 bp, 17 predicted proteins | sample TergutEmb28metaG_2_FD_92546 | JGI IMG/M metagenome (GOLD analysis project Ga0123356, IMG submission 92546) | Embiratermes neotenicus P3 segment gut microbial communities from Petit-Saut dam, French Guiana - Emb289 P3 | ecosystem: Host-associated > Arthropoda: Insects > Digestive system > Gut ...
ATGCGGCGGATGACGACTTCCGGTTCCCGCAGGGGGTCTCTCCATAAAAATCCTGTCAACCCGCACATATTTCTTCTCAACGCTGACGGTGATGATCGTAATCGCCGCATCCAGAGCCAAACAGTCCAATAGGACGATGACACCGCTCTCTGAGAACAAACTTGCACACCAGCTTGGGTGAAAAGGGTTCATAAGGCCAGCCACCCGGCAAGAGGTCGAGGATACTTGCCGCTTGTCCCTGCAATTCTCCCGCTGCTTCCGGATTCAGTTCTGGAGTTTCCAAGCACTCGCGCAGATATCCGGAAGATTGCACGTCGCGCGCATGCCAGTCGCGCTCGCGCAGTAGCGGTCGCGACTGACAACCCAATATAAATTGCAAATGCCTGCTCAAATGCCCCGGCGACCACGTGCCGGGCAAAGGATTGCGCCTAGTTTCGCACCTAGCGCGGCTTTCAGCCCATTCTGCGATCCCATTAGCCCCCAACCAGCTTCGCCTTTGCGGTTTATTCGACCTACAAACGATCAGGAGTATGCGCACAGACAGACGTCCGACGTGGATTCAGAATGCTTAAAAGCATTCCCCTGACATCGAACCCGGGTTGGTAGGAGGCCGGAAACTTGGCATCCCGTTGATGTCTGAATTAACGCTGTCACACAATGAGCGCTATGGCTAGGCATCGGTTCCCGGAAAGGGCGACATGTCGTCAGAGCCATTAACATGTGCTTGGCTCTCTCTGCTCCGGATGATCGGGTAGTTGATGGGCGAATATATCGCAAGACCCTGCCTTGCCAATACGTTTTGCTGGTACACCCATCATGACGCTCGCCTCAGAGACGTCGTAAATTACCAACGAGTTTGGGGCAATGACAGCATCGTCGCCAACGGAGAGCTTGCCGACAAGGACCGCATTTGTGCAGACTAGCACGCGGTCGCCAATTCGCGGTGTTCCTCTCTCTGTCCCGCGACCTGACTCACCGATCGTCACTCCATGCGACATGCTGCAATGTGCACCTATAATAGCGTCCTTGCCGATGAAGATGTTGTGTCGCCCAATGTAGAAACCGGGACCAATGCGGGCCTGACAGCTTATCGAGATGCCGGCCAGAACCTCCACGCCTTTTTGCCAAACTTCCAAGGCGTATAGACATGGACGTTTGATGAGAGCGGGCAATGCTGCATCATACACAGCAGATGCAATTCGGTGCTCCAGCAGTGCCCATAGGCCTTGATTGGTGAACAGCAGATTCAGCAACGATACGCCGGGACGGTACTGTCGGTAGCGGACGATGTCACTGCGATAAAGCTGCAACCAGGTCATGCCGCGGCTGCGGACGGCTTGCGAGCGCGGCGGGGTTTGGTTAATGCTAACGCCCGATGCCTGTATAACTGTTCTCATGACATTTGTTCCCCTATCGACCGTCTCTCACCTGCTCCGTCCTGATATCATCAGCGACTTGACGGCCGAGGTGCGCGGTATTGCTACGCACTTGCCATGTCTGCACATCAAACTGGACGAATGATTCTTGGGGATATTGACCATCGCCCTCGGGTGGGACGAGCCGCGGCACGATATCTATCGTGGGCATAGTGGCGTCAGCCACCGACATTCCCACGGTCAAATACTCACTGAGCGAGGGAAGGGTTTTGATGATTCTACACGTATAATGATCACTGTCCGCAGCGATTCTGAACCAGGCTGACTTTCTATCGACCATGTCGAGTGCACGCTCATCTGGAAGCTACGCCGTCACCGCCAAGTCTTATCAATCGGTGCTGGATACTGACCTGGCCTCGTATTCACTCTCTCCGTCCCGGACAACTGGGTAGTTGATTTGGGGAGGGACTATGTCGCGAGACCCCGCCTTGCTGAAACATTTGGCCGGCACACCCATCATGACGCTCGACTCAGAGACATCAGAAATTATCAACGAGTTTGGAGCAATGACAGCATCGTCTCCAACGGAGAGCTTGCCGACAAGGACCGCTTTTGTCCCGATCAGGACGCGATCGCCAAGTCGCGGTGTCCCTCTCTGTATCCCGCGACCTGACTCAGTGATGGTCACTCCATGCGATATGCTGCAATGTGCACCTATAATAGCGTCCTTGCCGATGAAGATGTGTTGGGGACCTAGGTAACAACCGGGGCCAATGCGGGCCTGACAGTTTATCGAGATGCCGGCCAGAACCTCCACGCCTTTTTGCCAAACTTCCAAGGCGTATAGACATGGACGTTTGATGAGAGCGGGCAATGCTGCATCATACACACCAGATGCAATTCGGTGCTCCAGCAGTGCCCATAGGCCTTGATTGGTGAACAGCAGATTCAGCAACGATACGCCCGGACGATACTGTCTGTAGCGGACGATGTCACTGCGATAAAGCTGCAACCAGGTCATGCCGCGGCTGCGGACGGCTTGCGAGCGCGGCGGGGTTTGGTTAATGCTAACGCCCGATGCCTGTATAGCTCTTCTCATGACTTTTGTTCCCCTATTGACCGTTTTTCACCTGCTCGGTCCTGACGTCATCAGCGACTTTACGGCCGAGGTGCGCGGCATTGCTCAGCACCTGCCATGTCGCTCCGTTATCGCGATGCACGTCAAACTGCTCATCCAAGTCGGGGGGATATTGACCATCATCCTGAGGCGAGACGAGCCGCCATACCAGCCAGCCGGCGCAATCCGGGTCAGCAGCCATTGTGTTCAGCCACATCTTATAAGCCTGCGCCTGATCGGGATTGCGGTTGGATCGGGCATAGCCAAATTCCTCAAGAACCACGGGTTTCCGGTACCGAGACGCCATCCGACACTCGCTGGTTATCTCGTTGTTGAGTTCATCAGGAGTGATGGCGCGGTATTTGGGATAGCCGTGCCACGTAACGAAATCGACGCCAGGCGCATCGAAGATTGGATGATCGTCGCCCGTTGTAACGAGGTGATTCCGGTCAAGTGACTTGACATAAGCCGCCATCCGGGCCTCCCACTGCCGATGTACGGCAGTTGGGACCTGGGCCTCATTCATCAATTCCCAGGCGAATATTGTCGGATCGTCACGGTACGCAACCTTGGTCAGCGGATTGATTCGCTCGACCACGAACTTCACCCACTTCTGGTAGTCGGCGAGGGCACGCGCGTCAGTGAAAAACGCTGGATTGGCGGTATCGAACGGCGCCCCTTCGTGAGTTGGTAGGTCGTACCAGCTGCTTATCTGGTAAGCACCACCGGTGTACGACCAGAAATCTAGAAACGTGAGGATCAGCTTGAGGTGACGCTTGGCCGCCTCGGCAATTAGGAAATCAATTTTTCGCATGCTGCTTGCGTGGATCGCCATGCTGTGCGTGGATGGATCCCAGTACAGGAGGTAGTGGCCGTGGATGTTGAGGTTGTAGCTACTGGCTCCATCATTGTGAAATTTCCAGATCGTCCGTACGATAGTACCATCGGGCGATCCGATTACACCGCCGAGAATAGTGCGGACCACGTTGGCACCCATCGCCACCGCATCGTCGAGTGCCCGCGTGACTTCCGCGTCGGATCCCCACGGCAGGTAATGATTGTTCACGCCAGTGACGTAGAATGGCTTCCCGTCGAGAACGAATTGTGTGTCCTCTGTTTTCACGAACGCACTCGCGGCGGCAGGCTTAGCGGTGAAAAGTGTAACTAGGCTCAGCGACGTAAGAGCAGTGACGATGATGCTATGAATCTTTTGCAATCTGATTCTCCGTTTCGGCGTCATGTTCGTCCTTATGCGCGGCAACACCCGCAACTTCCACTTCCTTCCGACGCGTCAAAACGCCTTGTAGACGATGTCCGGCGCCGGGGCGTTTAGCAGCACGATGATGCCGACCGTCACGATGACGACTGCTGTCCCCGAGGCGGTGCGGACATAGCGCGATCGCAGGATCGGTGCCCCGTCCCAGCGGATCCCGATAACCGCGCGGCTCACAGCGTCCAGCGCGGCAAGGCCGAGCGTCGCGATGGTGAAGATAGCGAGCCAGACCAGTATGAGCGCCACCGCGCCGAGGGCTCGGCAGAAGCCGAGCAGATGCGCGTTGTCGGACCAGAACCAGAGCAGCGTAAACGCGAACCAGGTGAAATTGAGCCCGCGGCAGCCGGCGCGATACAACGCGTCGGCGGAGAGCGCGCGGTAGCCGTTGCGGCCGAGTTGCTTCTGCATGACCACCTGCCACAGTTTGTTTCCGGCGACGCCGCCGCCCTGCAGCAGGCCGAAGATGATGAAGGCAGAGGTCTGCCCGTGCCACAGCCCGACCAGGAAGAAGGTGACGAAGAACGCCACGACCGCGATATAGGGCGACAGCGCAGGCGAGGGAATGCGCGCCATGGCGGTCAGCATGAAGGGATTGTATACATAGGTCTTGAGCCAGCCGGACAGCGTCATGTGCCAGCGGTTCCAGAAAGTGATGAAGTTCTCGGCCATGAACGGCCGGTCGAAATTCTCCGGCAATTCGATGCGGAAGAACCGCGCCACGCCGATGACGACGTCGGTGTAGCCTGAGAAATTGAAATAGAGGTAGAGCGGATACAACCCGGCGATCAGGATCCCCCGCTCCACCCGGACCGCCGCCGCTCCGCCCGCCGCCAGCGTCGCGATTGCCTGGTGCTGCAGCGCGGCCAGCGCCACGGAGATGACGGCGACCTTGAAATAGCCGGTTATGATCCGCTCCAGCGCCCGGCCGGCGACCGGCAGGTTGAGCACGAGGTTTTCCCGCTCCATGCGATGGAAATCCTCGTAGCGCTGAATCGGGCCGGACACGAGCGTTGCGAAGTTGAGCATGTAGTTGACATAGGAGAGCAGGCCAATTGGCTCCGCGATTGCGCCCTGGTGGCGGTCGATGACGAGATGCAGCACGCGGAAAAAGATGTAGGATAGGCCGATCAGCAGGTAGGGATGGGCGATGAGCAGGCTCTCGGGGAGGAAACTGTAACGCTTCAGCCAGACAAAGGCGCTGATCGTGAGCAGCAGCAGCGGCAGGAAGCGCCAGGGCGCGGTGCCGGAACGGCAGGCGTGCTGCGCAAAGAAGCCGAGCGCGAGGAAGCCGGCAAGCGGCAGGAAAGCGAGCGGCGCCGCGCTAAAGCTGGCGAGAAAAGCTAGGTTTGCCGCGAGTAGTACTAGCCGCCGCCAGCCGATCGCCGCGCTCAGATTGTAGAGAATCCCGGCGATGAGGACGAAGAGCAGGAAATGGCTCGAAGGCACGGTCATCGCAGTGCCTCCAGCCGCGTGGGCGCCGAGCAGGCGGCGAACGGGCCGCCCTTCTCGCCGGTATAGTGGCGGACCAGCGCTGCGGCGATCAGCGGGTCGCCCGCAGTCGAGGGATGCTGGTCGAGGCGATAGTAGAGGCGCGGCGGATCGGGATCCGCCGCGAACTCGGGCGACACGTCGACGAAATCCGCGCCGTGCCGTGCGGCGATCGCGGCGATCGCGCGCGGCAGCGCGCGGGGATCGATGCCGGGCGGCAGAGTGCGCTCCTGCATCAGCATGACCTGAGCCTGGTGCGGCACGAAGCCGATGGTGAAAGTCGCGCCGCCCGCATGGGCGCGCTCGGCGAGGCGCGCGACGAGCAGATCAAAGCGGCGCAGTCGCTCCCGCCAGGCGGGCGTGAAGGGCTGGCGCAGGAAATCCGCCTTGTCGCCGAAACGCAAATAGAGCGAGAGGAACCTGTCGCTGTTCCGCAGAAGCAGCGATTGCGCCACTGACAGCGCGCGGCTCTCACGCATCAGCATCACCCACTGGGCGGGGAGCATTTCCTTCGGTGTCGCGGCAGCCGGGGTCGGGACCGGCGGCGGCGCGTTGCTGGTGATCGGCATGGTGGAATCGTCGAGCTGCATCTCGATGTCGAAGTTTCCGACCAGCATCAGCATGGCGGCCGGATGGAGCGCCATCGCTGCATCCGCACGCTCGACGATGTGCCATCCGGTGAAGCGAGGCCCCGCGAGATTCTGCACCTCGACTGGGAACGGACAGCGCCGGCTCAGATCAGCCGCGAGCACCGCGCCCGTGGTCTCGGCATAGGGCACCAGAAAGCCCGCGCTTATCGAGGACCCGACCAGCGCAATGCGTCGCGTTCCCGTCGGCGGTGTGCCGCAGGACGCGGTCGAGCGATAGCCGCATTCATTGTAGGTGTTGGTGTACCAGGGTCCCTCGAACCCCTTCATCCACGAGACGCAATTGGCGCGGAAGCCGAGCGCGCCGTCCGGTAGCGCGCAGCTATCGACCAGCTGCTCCGGCCAGAACAAGCGCGCGGCGATTTCGGCGCAGCCCAGCATCATCGCGACGGTGAGCATGCTGATCATCGGCAGGAGCCACAGATCCCGCCGCGGCAAGCCGCCGAGGAGCGAGCGCTCAGACAAGGTCGGCAACCCGCGCCTGACGCGTCACCGTCATTGGCGGCATCGCGATATCGGTCACGGTGGCCATCGACCACATCGTCGCGCTGTCCTCCTCCTCGCGAATCAGGGTGAACCCGAGCTTGCGGTAATGGTCGCGCACCAGCCCGTTGCGCCCGGTCGGACGATAGACGCCGATCACCTGGGCCATGCCCGCCTCGCGCGCGGCGGCCAGGATTTCCCGCAGCACCGCGTGTTCGACGCGGCGGCCGAGCACGCGGCAGCTCATCAGCCAGGTGTCGATCTTCCACGCGCCGGGCTCGTCGGGACGGCAGATCACGACGGATATCATGCCGTTGTCGCCAAGCGTGTCGGCAAGCCGCACCTGCAACGTGAAAACATCGGGATCGCGTTCGGCCGCCTCGACTTCGGCCTCACCGTAGCGGCGGGTGGTGAGGTTAAACTGGTTCGACTTGTTGATGAGCTGCGCGATGCGTGCGCGGCCGACCGCATCGAACGGCGCGAAGCCGATCTCCATCTGCAGCGAGGCGAGCCACGCCTCAATGTCGCCAGCCTGCTTCTGCAGCGCGACGCGGCGCGCGTTCGACTGGTACATCTCCGCCCGCGCGCGATCCTCCTGCGAGAAAGCGATCGCCTCGAAATATCCGCCAGCCGCGACGGTGCGAGTGTAGAGCGCGGGATCCTCCGGCAGCTCGGGCACCGCGACATCTGGCAGCATGCGGCGTACTAGCGCGCGCTCGGCGGGATTGTCGTCAACGAATACCATGGCGTCGAGACCGAGCGAAAGCTCGGCGGCAATCGCCACGATGTTGGTCGCCTTGTCGTTCCAGTTCGCCTGGAACACGGCGATGTGGTCCTCACGCAGCAGCATCTCGGGATGCGAGCGAAACGGAATGCGCGCTGTCTCGTCCTCGTTCTTGGAGCAGACCGCGAGCACAATGCCGCGCCGGCGCAGCGCGAGCGCCCAGCGCTGCAATTCGAGATGAGCCTCTCCGGTCGCATCGCCCTGTGCGAGCCGGATTCCCGTCAGTCCGTCATCGCCGATGACTCCGCCCCAGAGCGTGTTGTCGAGGTCGAGGATCAGGCACTTCCGGCTGCGCCCGCGCGCGGCACCGACCAACCGCGCGACGTGCTCGGCGTAGGTTGGCAGGCAGGAAGCATCGCAGGGAAGCTTGGCGAGGTTCCATTGTGCCGGCGAATGCCAGGCAGCGAGGCCGACCGTCTCGGCGAGCGAGGCGACGTCGAGCAGCAGGTCGGGTGTGCCGGCGATGCTGTCGGCGATCGCCTCATTGAGCCGTGCACTTTGGCGCCGCGCGGTGCCGGGCTGGATCGCATCAAAGCTCCCGAACAGGCGGTCCGGCCCCGGCGCCACGGTCTGCACGATGCAGATTGCGCCGCTGTTACGACGGATCGCCTCCCGTAGCGCGCCCAGATATGTGATCGCCGCGGAGATTGCCTCGCGCTCCGCCCCGACGTCTCCTGCTTCCGCAGGCATGTCGAAGCCGCGATGGTCGAGCGCGATGAGCACCGCGTCCGGCCGCGCCGCATTGATGGTACTGTCGGGATCGAACGCCTCCTGCGTCACCTGTCCGTACGGCGCCTGAACCACGGTGAGCGCGAAACCGTGCCGAGCGGCGCTCGCCACCAGCAGCGGTGCCAGCAGGTCGAGGGTGCCGGTGCCGATGACGCCCAGTTTGAACGGCACCAGCGGCGCGAGCGGAATGGATTTCGCGATGGCGGCGGTGATCGCGCGGCCGAGTCTGGCACCGCGATTCTCGTCGAGCGCGCAATTGGCCAGCGAGCGCACGTCGGCGCCCGGCGTTGTGCTCTCCGTCAGCGCCCGGCAGCGCACAGCGAAATCCTGCGCCGGGGCCGGCAGCCAGGCGAGCTCAGTGTAGAGCGATGCACTCATCGCGTTGCGGCTTTGGTCTGGATCAGCCTGGCGAGATCGCCGACATTCTTGAGGCTTGCGATCTCCGCGGCGGAGAATTTTGCGTTGAAGTGCTTCTGTACGGCGAGCACGAGGCGGACATGGCTCAGACTGTCCCACTCGGCGACGTCGTCCGCGGTGAGCTCGGGCTTCACGACGATCGTATCGTCGTCGAAGACGTCCCGGAAAATGCCGTTGAGACCGGCGTAAACGTCGTCGTATGCGTTCATCATCACCTGCTTTCCTGTAGAGAGAGAACCGCCCTTACGTATCCGAGCCCTGCGAGAATATCGCCGCAACCCAAGCCCGGACGTTCAAGGGCATACCAAGGCGAGGCATGTACTCAGCCATGTGCTCGGTCGATGCTTGACTCGCCGCTTCAGGAGACATGCTGTCCTCACCGACGATGATGCTGTGAATCGTTTGCAATCGGCTTCGCTGTCTCCGCTCCAATTAAACCCGATACAGAACTTTGCCCGCGGCATGACCCGGCTTGTATTTGGGCAGCGAGCCATAGTGTCTTTTGAGTTCTGCACATGAGCGAGCCTGGGCGAATTTCATTGTCTTTTCCTACAGTGGGAAACCAGTTCGGAGCAGGAGCAGTGACCCTCCCGGTAGACATACTGCTTCTGCTGCTATGCCTTGAGTCGTCGGACACAACGAGCTTATCTGCCATCCCGTGCAGCAGGCTCTTGCTCTCGGGGACTGCGCCTGTTGCTCTCAACGGCGGGGCGGAACGTAAGAACCGCAACACTGGTGGAAGCAGGAACGCGACCTGCACTGTTACCGCCACGAGCCAGCCTACGGTGAGCCAAGCCACTCCGCCCGCCACGCCTCCCGCTGCTGCGAGGCCGATTTCCAGGCAGGCGCCCAGACCCAACCGTAGGGCCGCTGTCATCATCTTTCCGCGCATTCGCATCAGCAGGATGTAATGCTGCTTCACCACGGCACCCAGCAGCCCCAACCCGAACAACCGCACCGCCGATCCCGCCAGCGCGGGATATGCTGGATTGAACAGACCCAGGATGTGGTCGGAGAACAGTGCCAGGATCCCCGCTACTACCACACTGAACCCCAAGGATAAGACGAAAGAGAAGCGAAGCCGTAGCGGCTGCAGGGCGGAATCAACAGCGCCAACTGCGAACAGTACCGTCGTGAGGGAGACAGGCACCAGCTGGCCGACGAAGAAGATCATCCAGCCGGCGTAAAACGCAGCGTTGACTTCCGGACCCACGCACACACTCACCACAAGCGGCATAATGAAAAATGGAGCCATCACCGCGAGGTTGAGCACGTGGTGACGCATGACAACCGATATTCGTCGGGAGAGGGAGCGGAAGTCCGGTGCGGTCAAAATCAGGACACTTCTCATCGAGGCATGCCAACAAACCACAGCCAGCGAGATGCCCAGGCTCACAATCCAGGTCAATATGATTGCCGCCCCATTCCGCGTCATCGCCACCGCAATGAGCAACAAGCCAAGTTTGAGCACGGCCAGGAGCGTATTGCGATAGAGCTGCCATTTGCCGTGCAGCAGCCCCACAAGTGCGCCGTCGACCACGAAGCAGCAGCCAGTGAGCGCACAGCCGAGTACAAAGAGAACAGCGACCGGAAGCTTCATCCATGCGTAATGGAGAAACAGACCGCCAACCGGCAATGCGAGTATCAGTGTGGCTCCCGTCCCGGCCAGCACGGCCGCCGCGATCATGGCCGCGCCGCGATCTCCTTCGCTCAGCGCCTCACCCACCAGCATGGTGCCGAAGCCGGCCTCGCCGAGCATGCCAACAAACGCCATGGCGGACATCAGTGCCGACTGAACTCCTACCGCCGCGGCCGGAAAGCTTCGAGCCGCCAACCACCAATAGACGAACCCAAGCAATGCGGTGGACGCGCTGCCCAGCGACATGAAGGCCGAGTTTCGCAGAACGACAGAGTTGCTGCGGATTTGCTGCGTGACCATGGCAATGAGACCGCTCATTCGGCCATCCCGACACGCGGCGTCGCCCCCTCTATCGTCCAATGCCGCTGAAACTCCGCCCTCGCAACGCCCGAGTTGGTTGCGTGCGTAAACTCTTCGGGGAGCCATGCGGGACGCAGTCCCACCCGTTGCGGGTTCATCCAACCGCCGGCTCCAGGAATATCAGGGTCTTTGCGTCGTGCCACACGACTATCAAGCCAGCCCTCGTCGATGACCCAATCATCGTCGATGAAGGCGATCCGATCCTCAGTCGCCGCTACTCCGGTGTTGCACCCGCCGAACAGACCGTGCGCCTCTTCGCTCGCAACAACCGACACCGCCCGCGACAGAACCGATGTGGTGCAGGTCAGCAGCTCCTCATTATGGTCGATCACCAGAGCGATCTGGTGCGGCCGTTGCGTCTGTTCGCACGGATTCCTTCTGTGCATCATGTTCGAACGATCACCTGTGCCGCACCAAAGGTGCTAGACCGAACAAGCACCGAGTCCATGCGTCCATTATCGCTCTATGTAACCAACGTTCTGAGATACTGACGTTTGGTAGCAGAAGCGCGTGCATCTAGTGATTCCTTGCTAACGCGGTATCTTGCAATGAAGCTGAGACATTGCGGTATACCTCACCCTCGTCTCTGCGAAGCAGCCACGCGACCGCTTTCTGTCCTGCTGGCAGCGCCAAGGTGCTGGTGATCGTCTGATCTGCCGGGACCGTGACCGGCCACGTGCCGACCATCGCGCCGTCCACGGTCACCCGAACTGTGAAATGCTCGTCGGTTTGCTCGCCGTTCTTGATGCCGATTGTGTAGAGATTACTCGCCTGCCCATCGGGAACCATCCAGAAGTCGGTGTACCGGAATGGAAGCCAAGCGTCATGGTTTCTCACCGCATTCTGCAGCGTCAGCACAACCACACAGACAATGGCACCACATAGTGCAAAGTGCCGGGCCCGGATGCGTGGGAAATGCCAGCGTATTGGGGCTGCCGAACCCTGCCAGAGGATGAAGAGAGCACCGCCGAGCGTGGCCACGCTGAACCATACCAACCATCCCCGGGGCGTTAGCCAACTTCCCGGTGCCAGAAGTAGTCCGCCCAGCACTGTCGCTGCCATACTTATTCCGACTATGAGGACCCAACGTTCCAATGTTGTGAGATCAATCCGCAGCGCTCGTAGCGTGACGAGGCCAGGTACTACGAATATCAGGGGGACTGCCACCAACGTACGTACATACGAGGCGAAGCCGAGAGCGAGAAACGCGCTCATGACAACAAGCAAGAGCAAGCTAACGGCCAAGAGCGCCAGGTCACGACGCATGTTGAAGACCACGGACATCATAAATGCGGATCCAGCCATCGTCGAAGACCCGACTGACACCGCGCTCCTTGTCCCATTTCAGCAGCGGCTTCGGCTCGAGTGGTGTGTACTCAATATCCTCAGGCTCGCCTGCCTCGAACCACCGGTTGAAGTACGGCCTACTTGTGGTCATGCGCATATCTACCAACAGGTAGTCAATGTGCGCTTCCTCGATCTCCTCCTGAAGCTGCCTCGAGACGCGACTGGAGATGTAGAGATCAGCGCCGCCAGCATCGAACATATGGCCGTCAACGATGTATTGGCGGCCGTAGGTGGCAAGCAACAAGCGGTTTTGAGAGTCGGCGATAAAGTGGTTCTCGCTTCCGAGCCAACGTCGCGCCCACGAGGCTGCATCGACGCTCATCGGCTCGGCCGATAGAGGGCCGCCTTCTAAGTGATAGTTCGTTCGCACCGCGACTGGGCCCCACCCGCTGATCGCGCCGCCAACAACCACAATGGTTACGCAGATGCCTGTAAACAGTGCAGCTCCCCACTGCCGAGAGCTGCGCCATAAGCGCGCAATGCTGATCGCGCAAACCATGCCGACCCCTATGAAGGCAAAGCCTGCGAGCCGATTGCCGAGCTGCCAGCCAGACGCGGTCACCCGGAACGCTAAGGTCAGCGGCCACAGGAGCGCGAGCAAGCTCACAAAGAAAAGGTAGTTATTGTGCCAGCGACATCGTACCAAATCGAGCAATGTCGGCCAGCCGGCGCGGCCGGGAACAGCAACAGCGCGCGCCAGCGAGCTCATGAAACCTCGGGACAAGAGCAGAGCAAGTATTGGCACAGATGCGATCGCCTCGATCTGCAGCCAAAGCGGCACCGGAACGACATCCGGGGCGAGTTCAAAGAGCTTACGCTGTGGGCCACTACCCCTGAGCATGGCAAAGAGCTGATCCCCTCCCTCGAGGAGCAGCGGCCCCAGGTAACCCGTGTCGGGATTTCCGATAAGCCATGTCCACCCAGCCGCAGCCGCGACGGCGGTGCATGCCAACAAGACTATCGGAGCGGTCCGTCCCGCGCCACGGCCCAGAAGATGCAAAGCCGCTCCAGCACACAGAAATAGTGTAGTGAAATAACTAGTCATGTGATGGGTAAGCGCTAGGACGCAGATTACTGGTATGCTCGCGGTCAAAAGTCGCCACGACGTGCCGTGGCCTGCGTCCAGTTGCACTGCAACCGACAGGACGACTGCCATCAGGGCGTACGCGATCGTCTCGTAGGCAAACTGCGACTCGAACATTATCCACACCGAACTTCCCATATAGAAGAGGCAGGCAATGCCAGCCAATCGTTCCGAGCCACTTATCTTCTTGTACAAAACAAATAGCCCGGCCATGAACGTGGCACGAGATACCATCACCACGACCATCGCAGCGTAGAAAACCGATAGTCCCGACAGATTGACGAGTGCCGTGGTGACTATCTCAAGGCCCGGATAAAGCGGGCTGACCGGCAGCATTGGGTTCTCGGTAAAGAGCCCGTGGGTGGTCAGAATATCGTTTGCAGTTTCCCAGTGCTGGAACTCGTCATACTGTATAAATTCAAACGGATCATTCAAGAACTTCAGAGCAAATGTAGCCTCGGCCAGCACCAAAAGCAGCAAGATACGCTCTGCGCCTGCCACTGACGGCGCGGCTATCCGGATTGCCAAGGGCAGGTATAGGAGGAAAAGGCCGTTCCAGAACAGTGGCACAGCAGCCGGCGCTGTCTCTGGAAGCAGCCGCGCCAGGGCGACACAGAGCGCGGCATAAAGGGATAGCCCAAGTAGCCAATCAAGATTGACCGTTCGATGCGCGGCAGTTTCCGAGACCGTCGCCGGTCGGATGAAGGCGAGTAATCCGCTCGCAGGGGCGCTGGCAATCGCCCGCCAATCTCGCCGCATCCGTCGCACGTTGGTCGAGGACACGTCAGGCCAGCACGCTCTGATAGACCCCTGCCAGGCGATCCGCGCAATCATCCCAAGTCGGCAGACGGATCGGCCTGCTCAAAGGGCCTTTTACAAGATTTGCAATGACGGCGGCCGCAATCTGAGTGCGGCTTGCGTCGGGCGGTACTGCGGTGACGGCATGCTGGTCGACCATCTCCTTGAACCCAGAACAATCGGTCACCAGCACACGACGCCCGAGTGCCAGCGCTTCCATAATAGCGACCGGATGAGCCTCATACTCGCTCAGCAGTACTACTAATGCGGCGCTACCTAGGATTGATCCAAACCGCTCGCGTTCAGTGGGGGGAACGCCGCCAACAGTCACCTGCGAATGCAGGTTCAAGCGATCGATCAATGCCATTAATTTGTCCCTATAAGGACCTTCGCCGAGGACACGCAGACGAACGTCAGGCAAGGTCCGCAAAACTTCAGGGATAGCTTGAATCAGCCGGTGGTGGCCTTTGTATCGCTCTAATCGACCTATCGAAACAATCAGTGGGCTACTCTTTGTTTGAGACTGGTCGCTGACAGTGGGTATACCCGCCCCATTTGGGATAACCGTGAAGCGCTCGGGCGGAATATGCATCGCGGTACTGAAATGGTCGGCTTCATAGCGTGATACGCCCACGCAGTGCTTGGCCTGACTGACTAAAGGGCGGAGCGCCCACCATTGCAGTCGGCGGACGCTGTTGCGTAGCAAGGAGGAGTGTCCTCCACTATGGAACGTAATCACGTAGGGAACCCGCTTTTGCCGCGCGGCCAGCATGGCAAGGGGTGCCACAAAAGTGTGGTAGCCTTGAACATGGATCAGGTCGCATTCAGCCCGAGCGATCTCTGCATAGATGGCAGGGGCGAAATAATAGTCATGTCGCCTTGGCCAAGCCGCTACTCGCCGCACTCGCACTCCAAGCGAGAAATCTTCCGTGGGCAGACTCCTGGAACGGTCGGTAGTCAGAATGTCGACAGCATAGCCGCGCCTCACGAGCCGCTTACTTACCTCGTGGACGTGCATCTCGGTGCCACCCATTTCCGGGAGGTACCTTGGCGTCACCATCAGCACGCGTTGCACGGTTACGATAGCCCGCGATCGAGTTTGTTGGTCGGCCCGGGCTGGGTCCAGGCGATAGGAACGAGCTGTGGCCGAGCAACTCCAATCGGGCGAGCTGCCGCGAAACGCTCGCTGATGATTGTCCTTAGAATACGCAGCCCGTCGGATGCTGCCCGGAGGTTGCTGCGACCGTAAATTCGCTCGGATTCAAGGCTGGGCACCTCCGCGATCCTAAGCTTGGCCTTAAGTGCCTGTAGCTTTACAAACGTCTCTACCTCGAACCCTTGGCAGGTCGGATCTAACACCGCCAAATGACATTTCCAGAAAGCAAAGTAGCCGTAGCATAGGTCCGAAAACGTACCGCCATATAACCAGCGAACGGTCTGGGTCAGGCCCCAGTTCCCGATCATTCGCACCAATGTCATGTCAGACGTGCCACCGCCCTGGACGAACCGAGAACCCTTTGCAAAATCAGCGCCGGCCAACAGGGCGCTCACCAGCACGAGAATTTCCCGTGGATGCATTGAGCAGTCAGCGTCCAGAGCGACGATTATATCGCCTTCGGCCGCTGTAAACCCGGCACGTAATGCGGCGCCCTTTCCCCTGCGTGGTTCGTTCACTATCCGGACAGGGATGTCCTTCTCGAAACTCCTCGCCACCGCCACCGTATCGTCTGCCGAGCAGCCGTCGACAATAATCACTTCATGGATCCAGGAAGGCAGCGCGGGCATCAGCAGACGAAGGTTGTCCGCCTCGTTCAGGGCCGGGATCACCGCCGATACCCTCGGAATGGCGACGGCGACTGCACTGCGATTGCTTGGCTCGTTTAGGTCTTTCACTATGCTGCCCCTACCTCTGCGTTGGCCCTAAATCTGCGTCGGCTTACTGTTCCGCACGCAAAAATTTCTGCATTCCTTCATTGGTCGTCGCATCGCTTGCACCGCTGAGTAAGGTTTTGGAGGGGGAGCGCCTGACCCGAAGAAGGTCTCCCGGCTCCAACGGCGTTGTGACGTCAGCTGGGACAACTTGAGAACCACGAACGATTTCGAACTGTAGCGTGTCCGTGTCGTCAGACCGATCAGACCTCAAGAGCCCGATTATCCCCGTGCTGACCGCCACCGCGGGGACAAGGTCGTCAATCTGGTGCTGATTGTCCGAAAGGGTCCGCTCGAGCTCAGTTTTTGTGTCCGCCTCGAACTTGGCAGCGCCGATCTTGGCTTGAGCCAAGTCCCGCAAATCGTCTCCGATGCTGATGAGGACCGCGTCGTGTCGGTCCTCTGCACCCAACAGCTCGCCGCGCGCCTGCTCCAGCACCACTTTGTCCACAGTGCCATGCGAGTGCAGAGTGTCTATTGACGTCATTCGGTTCTTAAATTCCTCGACGCTGGCTGCGGTCGTTGGCAATCGACTCTGATCGACGTTCAGCCTGTTCTGTGCGGCGACGCTGGCGACTTCCAGTTCCTTCCGACGCTCACTGTTCGCTTGAACTACCAACGCACGTTTGGCCTGTTCCGCGTTAACTAGCAGCTCAGCCCGTTTGATCCCGTCAAGTCTAACAAGTTGCGGCGGCAGCTCGACCGGTTTGCCTTGGAGTTCGCTCTGAAGGACCGCGTTCTGGGCCAGCAGGCTGCTCAGCCTGTCCGTATCCGCCGCTTGCTTGCCGGCCTCCCGGACTGCTTCAACAACCGCCGAGTCATCATCCTGGTCTCGCAGGACCCCGCCGGCCAACGCCACCAGGCTCAGAGGCGTCAAACCCGGCTGAAATTTGTAAGAGCCTTGTTGCTTTACGGGCCCGACAATATATAGCGGTTCGCGTTTGACCAGGGAAATGCTTACGTAACCCCGATGTCCAATGATTTTTTCGAACGCGTTCGTGAGATCAGTCTCTACCTCTTTGGCGTTGCGTTGAGCGACTACGATCGTGCCGATCGTCGGTATAGAGATCGTCCAGTCCGATTGTATTGAGTAATGGCCGGACAGTTCTGGATGCAAGTAATAGCTTGGTCCTGGCAGCTGCGGCTTGCCAATGCTTGCCCAATCGGTCCTGTCGGGCATTTTGAGCGGCTCATAGAACGACAATTTGAGCTCGTCGCCCACGGAGTAGATCATCGGCGCCGGCGGTCTATTTTGAACATTAGATTGCGCCTGGGCAAATACAGGCTCGCTGCACAGCACGAGAGCAAGCGCAGCAATCATGCGCCGGAGGCCTTCCGGTACGGCTCCCGAAGCTTTTATTGACAAACGCATTGGCACACGCCTCACCGCCATACGACCCGGAAAAAGTTATAGATCGGCGCCCCTTTTGAGGCGCCGCAACGCTGTTCGTGGCGTGTATGCACGACCGCGTGTCCTTCGCCTATAAGAAAAAGGTACTCCTTTCGCATACCACTGACCGTGGCTACACCCCGTTAGGAGTCCCCCTCCCACGTACTAAATGGTGTACCCGGCCTTGTTCCTGTCGAAACTACAGCCCTGTATCCCGCAGGGCCCACTCAACCATCCCTGTGTAACAGAGAGAATTGGACGATCAGTCTCGCTGACCGCTTTACAGTTGCAGTCCGAGACCTCCCGGGGTCGGGGAGGTACCACAAACAAAACTGGCGAACATTAGTCCTTTGTGACTACATGGGTGGCACTGTAGAGATGCTCGTTGAAATCGCGTGATCACAACCTTTGCCGCTTGACCCGCAGTGCGCAAATGATTCCGCACGCAATCAGGAGCTAGGTCTGCTCGAGCGCCCCACCTCAGGTTGGATCGCGTCCCGGGCACGCTGAAGGTTGCCTCAACCCTGGCGTCCTCCAGACGAATGCCCGGAGCCGATCGTTGAGCGATGCCGCCACGACCGAGGGTAGGACCGTTTGATCACCGCGTCCAACGTCCTCGCGGTGCGCCGCGGGCGCGAGACGGTCTGTATTCACGAGCACTTCCATGCATGAGAACGGTTGAGAGCGATCCGGATCCTAAGCTCCGGTTCGGCATATACTCCTATTGGCCGATCCCGGTGGTTGTTCATGTGTTCTAATAGCCGACGTTACGTTCGCGGTGCAGTGGTCTATCCCATTGCACCGGTTAGGCGCTCGATGTGAAACCGAACCCCACACCCCGCGTAACTTGCCACGGAGACCGAAGGAGGCAAGCCGACCTGCAGATCAAATCCATAGCACGGGCGTTGGCTCCAGCACGAGCGTGGGTTCCGTGCTGTCGCCGCTTCGGTTGGTTGCATCTTCCAGGTGAAAGCTCCGGGACTACCGCTATGGCATTGCGATGTTTGGGTGTTAACGACTGCTGTCATACAACTCAGAGTAAGCTGATCGTGCTCGTAGCCACCCACTACCAAAAAAAGCGAAATGGAAAATCGGATGTCTATACGATCGACAGTTCTGGCAAAAATTGCGACTGTCGCCCGCGACCAGCGCAAGACTATCGGTCCGGTGACTGATGAGACCCGGCTGTTGGAGTCGGGCCTCGATTCTCTCTGCATCGCCATCATCGTGGCTGAACTCGAGGATGAACTCGGCATCGATCCACTGTCCTCAGGTATGGAAACAGAGTTTCCCGCGACTGTGGCAGATCTCATCGAGCTTTACGAAAATGCACCGGCCTAGACAAAGGTCGATTTGGTCACAGACGTCATCGTGGAGTTGACATCCGAGCGTGCCACCGATGACGACCGAACGACACCCCGAATGTGTGACTGTTCCAGACAAACAGAACTCGGCTGGACGCTGCCGGGGCTGCACATACCAGGCGATGCTCGCCGCTGCTCTACGACAGCTTCCAACCGTGGTGGCACTCGTGGAACTTGATGGCCTCGTCAGGCGCGTGGTGCACGCTCGCCCTCTCGACCGGGTATATAGAAGCAATTTTGTCAGGTGCTCGATGGTGTCGTCACGGACGAGGCGTGGTTCGGTACAGAGCGGCCGACCGACACGTCAAGTGTGGCGAGCAACGGGCAGATCGACGCAATGTCCGGTCCAATTGATCGCGATATCGAGGCCGAACCGGCGCGAGGAACAGAGAAAGGCCGGTGTGGCTCCTGAGACGACCAGGCCGCGTGTCGGCATCGAGCAAGCAGTGGCTACCATTGAAGGGCCCGATCACGCGCTTGATTCCGTGACGGCATGGAATGGCGGCAGGGAATCTCATCGGTGACCTACATCCACGATCCGTTCCAGTCATCGGAGCACTCCACCCTTGACCGACCTTTGGTCATAGGCTTCGTCAACAATACGTCGGACCGTGCACTCGCGTCTACCGAAGCGCAGTTCATGCGGTTGTTGCACTCAGCCGGCCGAGACTTTGATGTTAACTTCCGCTTCTTCGTCTGCTCTGAGATTGCTCGGTCGGGCCGTCCGAAAGCCGTAACGGGCGAATGCTATCAGGATATCAGAGACTTGTTCAGTTCCTGGGTCGATGCGCTCGTCATTACCGGGATGGAACCGCAGACACCGCGACTCCAGGACGAGCCGGTCTGGCCAGGTTTGACTGAACTGCTTGATTGGGCTGAGTGCCGCGGCATCCCCACTATCTGTTCCTGTCTCGCGGCGCATATCGCTGTGTTGCATCTGGACGCGGTTCAAAGAAGCCGACACGCAGGTAAGCTTTCAGACATATGCGACTGTGAATTGGCTGCCGCCAATCATCCGCTTGCGGCTGGGCTCCCACCGCGATGGTCCGTTCCCCACTCTCGATATTATGGGATCCCGGAGGCGCAGCTGGTCGCGAAAGGCTACCAGGTTCTCTCGCGATCTGCCCGCGCTGGGGTAGACATGTTCGCGAAGGATGGGGGGACACAGTTCCTTTACCTTCAGGGCCATCCAGAATACGACCCCGACACACTTCTCCGCGAGTACAAGCGGGACGTGCGGCGCTTCCTGACAGGGGAGAGGGATGAATATCCAATAGCGCCGAGCCGCTATTTTGGCGAAGAGACGGCGTATGCACTGGCCGCGCTCCGCCGAGACGC
>Ga0123356_10002524_pt1 | contig 19560 bp, 17 predicted proteins | sample TergutEmb28metaG_2_FD_92546 | JGI IMG/M metagenome (GOLD analysis project Ga0123356, IMG submission 92546) | Embiratermes neotenicus P3 segment gut microbial communities from Petit-Saut dam, French Guiana - Emb289 P3 | ecosystem: Host-associated > Arthropoda: Insects > Digestive system > Gut ...
ATAGCGTAAAATGACCGATTCTCAAGACAGTACCCGCTCCATCAGGGTTGGTGCTCTCCGGGCGCGCGCCGAAACGGTATCGTGTACCCATGCCTGAACCGTACAACAAGATGGTCGTGGATCATTCCGCGGCCTGCAGTTGTGGCCAACGGATGGTATCACCGGCGGTTCATTCGGGCCGTACCCGCGAGATTTGGAGCGTTGTGGGCCTGGATTCCGGCCAACTCATGGGTTCAAACGCGGCCAATGGATGGTCCTTGTGAGAGAAGTCGGGGCCGCCCACGATGATTGGCGCGCGAATAACTGGGAAGACCGAACCTACGCGGCGCGCTCAGATTTTTTCTCGTAAGTCCCCATCAACTCCGCTTGCGCAAGAATGTGGCCCTTCGCGGCGGCGCTCAGTTGTTTGTGGGTCGCCCCCGGTCGGAGGTCGAGCATTTCGTCGAGCGCAAACAGGCGGAAGAAATAGCGGTGCGTTCCCGATGGCGGCGTGGGTCCGGTGTAGCCGATTTTCCCGCCATCGTTCTTTCCCTGCACCCCCAAGCCGGGGAGTCGCTCTTCCGCCGGGACCTTCTCCTCCATGTGCGCTGTCTCGGGAGGGATGTTGTACAGGACCCAGTGGGTGAAGCCGCCGGGCAAGGGCGCGTCGGGATCGTGCACGACCAGCGCGAAGGATTTTGTTTGTTGCGGTGCACCCTGCCAGGAAAGCTCCGGGGAGACATTCTCGCCTTCACTGGTGCAGTCGCTCGGCATGTCTGCACCTTGCCCGAACGCTGAACTGGTAAGCAGCATGGAAACTTCCTCCTCGGAAGGGCGCGCCGAAAGAACGCATTGAGAAGCAGCCGGTCCAGAAACCGTTGCCCGAAAAGCAACGCGGACGGTGAAAAATTGCAGGCGGCTTACTCGGTGAAGACGACCGATTGCAGGCCGGAGATTTCGAATCGCTTCCGGCAGCGGACGTTCTTACATCCCATAACATCGTCTCTCCGCAGCATATACGATTTGGCCTTGGCGAAACGCGCTCGGTCGCGTTCATCGGCGTGGCGGGGCAGCTGCTTTTTCTTGGTGCGCACGAGCCAGGTCACTTCGTAGTCTGCGGACTGATGGCAATGCGGGCAATTCAGTGTTGCAGCTTTCTTCTCCGGACGCTCGTCAAAGAAATCGCGCTCCTCCATCTTTCGCCTCGGCTTCCCTGTTGCTACTACGGATTATTCCACACAAAATGGGATGCGGCGAAGTTCTTGACGGTTGAGCTACACTTCGAGCAAATGCCCAAGCGTAGAAAAAAGAAGAAGAAAACGTTTCGCGCGGTCCCCGCGGTCAAGGCCCTGGCCCGCGAACGGATCGGCACGGTGCGTCCGGGTCAGGTCGTGCCTCACCGGAAAAGCGAGCCCCTGGCCGAAAAGCACAAACCTACGCTCGGCCGGTGGCTTGAGGAGAGCGAATGATCCGCGGCAGCTCTCCGCATTGCGCAGAGATTTCCCGGGACCGGATACAAACCAACGGTTTCGATCCGGGGGATTCGTGGTTCGCAGGCGTGGGTTCTTTTCGAGCGAGACCCGGCTCAAGGTGCTCCCCTTGCGATTCGAAAGCCCCGGCGCCCGGTGCCGTTTTTTCGCCCGGGTGTGAAGCAGGCCGCTGCCGCGGTCGTGCCTATCTCGTATGCAACAGGGCGCGCAGTTTGCGCACGGAGGCAGGTATCTCCTCGGCGGCCGTACTCCCGAAACCGAGCACCACACCCTGCGGCGCCGGTTGGCCGAGGTAAGAGGTGGAAAGCGGCACCAACCATAGGTTCTTCCTGGCTGCGCGTTCGACCAGGGTCTTGTCGCTTGCCTGCAAAACTCCCGGCAAGAGCAGCGACAAGTGGGTACCGGCTTGTTCTCCGGTGATTGGCACATCGCAGCCCAGCTCATGGCGAAGACTTTGGATCAGCACCGCTCGGCGCTCGCTGTAGATGCCTCTCATTTTCCGGATGTGGCGTGAAAAATGGCCTTCGCGAATGAAGTCGGCCAAGACGCGCTGGAAGAAACCGGGCGGCGCAAGATCCATGGCGAACCGCACGGAGACAAAATGCTCCACCAGATCCTGGGGAATGACAATGTAGCCCAACCGCAAGGACGGAAACAGGACCTTGCTGAAGGTCCCGATATAAATCACGCGCCGATTCCAATCGAGTCCCTGTAGAGAAGCAATGGGCATGGTCTCGTAACGGAATTCACCGTCGTAATCGTCTTCGACGATCCACGATCCCATGCGCTCAGCCCACCCGAGGAGGGCGAGCCGCCGGGACACACTCATCGTCGAGCCCAGCGGATACTGGTGGGATGGCGACACCAGAGCCATGCGTGAGGTGGCCGAGCGCCGGATCCCTTCGGCGACGTCGAGACCCTCGCCGTCCACCGGAACCGGGACGATCCGGCAGCCGCGTAATTGAAAGACGCGACGTGCAAATCCGTATCCCGGCTCCTCCATCCACACACTCGAGCCGGGATCAAGCAGCACCCGCGCGGTGATCTCCAGAGCTTGCTGCGTGCCGCTTACGATCATGATCTGGTCGGGATCGCAGCGCCCGGCCCGGGCGGTGCGGACGTAGGCAGCAATGGTCTCCCGCAGATCTTGGAATCCCAACGGATCGCCGTAGTCATACGAGAGCGCCGTGGCCTTGCGACAGTGGCGCAAGACCAGGCGGTTCCAGATGGCAAAGGGAAATCGGTCAAGCGCGGTTTGTCCTACGTTGAAGGCGCCCCATCCCCGCTGCGCCAGAATGTTTCGCAGAGACCGCGATCGCCTCGTGGAAGGGCTGGCCAGAGATCTGGGCCCGAGGCGCGGCTTCACGCCATCACTCCCGGTGGCTTCGGGTCTTGCGATCGGGTTCGGCAGCGAGCGGGAAATTACGGTTCCCGCCCCGGTTCGGCTCTCAAAATAACCTTCGGCCAGCAGCTGCGCATAGGCATTGAGGACGGGAATGCGCGAGACGCCAAGCTCAACCGCCAGGGTACGCGTCGAAGGGATCCGCTCGCCAGCACGCAGTCTTCCCTCCATGACCGCGCTTCGAAAGGCCGTGTAGACCTGGCGGTAGATGGGAGTGTCCGCCTGGCGATTGATGGCAACGAGCGGGGATACGCCTGGAGAGACTCGCATCGCTCTTTGATGGTTATACCTGAATATCAGTAAACAAGGAAATCGATGTAACCGGATTCGATGGCCAGGTCGAGTCGCCGGATACCGGGTGCGGTCCGGCGTATTCGAATCAGTTATTTTGAAGGACAGGCTGAGGACGACGGTTGATACTTGAGGAACGGACAGCCTGAAACCATGACAGGCACCCTGCATAAACGGTGTACAAGCGAGGCCCGGAACCATCCGCAATGAACCTGCGAACGGTCAGAAGAACGGCAATCTTTTCTTGGGTTTGGTTATGTGCGGTGTTGTGCGCTGATGCCCAGGTTCTCCTCCCGCATCCGAACGGCGGCCGGCGGCGGGTTGGAGTCGCGCTCAGCGGAGGCAGTGCGCTCGGATTAGCGCAGATTGGAGTGATTCGCTACTTTGAGGAGCATCACATCCCGATCGACGATATCGCCGGCACCAGCATGGGCGGCCTGGTCGGCGGATTTTACGCCATCGGGATGGATTCGGGGGAACTCACGCAGCTGGTTGACAAAGCCGATTGGGACGCTCTGCTGAGTTCGATGCCAAGATTCCTCGACCAGCCTGCCGTAGACAAGCAAAGATGGTACCGGCCCTTCGGCAACCTCTCCCTTCGTTTCGGCAGGCACTTCTCTCTTCCCGCCGGGCTCAATCCGGGAATGTCCCTTTCACTCTTCCTCAGCCGCAACACCCTTGCCTATTCGAACGTCTCCGATTTCGGCGATCTTCCGACGCCCTTTCGGTGCGTGGCCACCGACCTGGTCAGCGGCGAGGGCGTCGTGCTCAAGCAGGGAGTTCTGGCCCGCGCCCTGCGGGCCACCATGGCGCTCCCCGGGGTGTTCACACCGGTCACACTGGACGGCATGGTTTTGGTCGACGGAGGCATGGTCGAGAACATACCGGTCGATGTGGTCCGGGACATGGGAGCGCAGTTTGTGATTGCCGTTGCCCTCGAGACACCCAGGGTCAAGGCCGAACGCCTGAAAACCGTCGGCGAGGTGCTGCGCCACACCATCGAGGTGGTCGTGTCGCAAAATGAGCAGCGCTCGCTCGCGCACGCCGATCTGGTCATTTCCGTCGACACCGCCAAGTTCTCGCGCTGGGATTATCAGCGATCGAACGACATCATTCAGGCCGGATATGAGGCGGCGCAAGAGAAAGCTGCGGATCTCAAACGCTTTGAATTGCCGGCGGAGGAATGGGATCGATTTCTTGCCCTTCGCCGCCAGAAGATCCGGCCCGCGCGAAGCCGTGGAGCAGTGGTTCAAGTCTCGGCTCCCAATGCCTCATTTGAGAAGAAGGCAAGCGGGGAAGTCCAGAGGAAACTCGGCAGCCGCATCGTCGACGTAAGAGAACTGGACGACGTGCTCACGGGCATGGCGGCTGCAGCCGCGGTGCCGGGCGCTACCTATGCCTGGCGGAAGACGGAAGACGGCCGCGAGGGTTTTCAAGTGGACTTTGCCGGCAGGCCGGGCGACCAGGTGCTGGTCGAACCCTCATTTTTGTATAGTGTCTCGCCCCAGGAACCAACCCGGGCGGCGTTGAAATTCTCCACCGCGACAATCTTTGAAAACGCCTACAAATCACGCCTTTTGACCGCGTTGAATATCGGCTACGATCCGGGCATGCGCGCGGAATATTACCACCCATTCGGCGGAAGTCCGTATTTCATCGCTCCCGGCTTGTTTGTCGAACGCTACAACGTGAATCGCTATGGCGGCAACTTTCACACCGCCGACACGCGCGACCGTTTCGGCGCGTCGTTTTATGCAGGGATGGGAACCTGGCGTTTTCTCCAGGCGAGGTTCGGACTCGAAGCCGGATACGATTCCTACGGCCGGGCTCCAACGGTCGACCGAATCCCTCCGCGGAGCAGTGGATTCCTGACTCCCCAACTGCGGTGGCTGTATAACTCGGAGAACTCGGGAGGCCTGCCAACCCTCGGCACGCACGCTGAAGGATCGATGGGCTACAGTTTTCGCAATGTCTCCTATCCTTTTTTCGAGAACCAATTCAGCACCTTCCATCCCCTGGGACGCAAGCTGACCGGCTTCGCAATCAGCCAAATCGGCACCAGCTTTGGAAGAAAACTCGACTACTTCGAGCAGTTCCTGGCGGGCGGTCCTGGCGCGCTTACCGCCTTCCGTTATCAAGAGTTTCATGCGAATACGATGCTCGTGGGCGGCGCCGGCCTGACGTATCGCGCGCCCTCGGTCGAAAGCCTGGGACTGCATCCCAGGCTGGCCGCCTGGTATGAGGCCGCCAGGCTCGATCTCGGTTCCCAGGGATGGACAACGCATCAAAGCACATCCGCCGGGGTTTTCGTACCGACTCCCGTGGGAGCGGCTGGAGTTGCGCTGAGTTTTGATGAGACCGGCAAAGCGCGCTTCCGGTTGCTGTTCGGGAGGCCCTGGTAAGGTCTAACCCTAGTTTCAGCCGGTGGCGAATCGGAATTCATGCTCAATCGAATCGGTATCGGGATCACATTTCTCCAGAGCGCGATTTTGGTGGTGGCTTTCTTCGGTAAGCGCCGGCGGCCTCTCGGTCTCTACGGTTGGATTGGGCTGATCGGGCTCCTGGCTGCGGAGGGGTTGCTCTTTGGCGGCGTTCGGCCGGTGGCGGTTTATTTCACGCCCATGGTCTGGACCTTCTACATCCTGCTGGTCGACGCCGCGGTCTTGGCCATACGCGGCCATTCCCTGCTTCATGACCATCCGCGACAGTTCGCCGGCATGGCGTTGCTCTCGGTTCCGTTGTGGCTGATCTTCGAAGGCTACAATCTTCGCCTCGAAAACTGGATTTACTCCGGCGTGCCCCAGCCCTGGGCGCTGGCCTTGCTTGGATACGGCTGGGCCTTTTCGACCATCACCCCGGGAATTTTCGAGACCGCAGATCTGGTCGAGTCCCTGGGTTGGTTTGGGCGTCCGAGGAGTCTCAGATTCTCCCGCCGCACAAGGTGGCTCGCGGTGTGGTTTGGCGCGATCTGCCTAGCGCTGCCCCTGGTCGCGCCTCGCGCCGCGGCCCGGCGGTTATTTGTGCTGGTGTGGATTGGTTTTATCTTCCTCCTTGACCCGGTTAATCATCGGCTGAGGCTGCCTTCCCTGCTGGGAGACTTCGAGCAGGGACACGGGTCCCGTTTCTCGTCGCTGCTCGTGTCCGGTTTTGTATGCGGCTGGTTTTGGGAGTTTTGGAACTACCGGGCGGCGGCGAAGTGGCACTATATCTTTCCCATGTTTCAGCAATTCAAGATTTTTGAAATGCCGATTCCCGGCTACCTCGGTTTTCTCCCATTTGCGCTGGAGTGTTTCGTCATGTACGTGACCGCTTCGGCAATCCTGCTGAAACTCGCCAGGCTCGAGCCGCAAAAAATGCGCTGGGCGCTGCCCGCAAACCCGGACTCCGCGGTTCGCGCTGGTTCCTGAAAGTGCCCCATTCGCGAGCCGGGAGGGATCCGCGCCCCTTCCTCAACCAGCCACCGCGCCACTTTCATCCCCGGGCCTGGACCGATTTCGCCCCCTCCCCGGCGACTTGTCGGGTGGCAACGCACCCCAGGGAATCCTTGCAACCAGCCCGTCCGGAAAAGCCGTCTGGTTAGGGGATCCTACTCCCGGAGCGGTCGAACCTCTTCGAGTCTCACTCGTCGAACCAATGGCTTACCAATTTCAGTTATCCTGACACCAGTGTCTCCGGTAGAGGAAATTCAAACTTTCGAGGTGGCGCGCCCGGAGGAAATCCGGGTGCGGATCGATTCCTCCTTTGCCGCGCACCCGAAGGCATGGGGCCTGATTCTTCTCGCGGCCGGATTCCTGGTTCGCGTCTGGCACGCCGCGGGCACGTTTCTGAACTCCGACGAGGTCATGCACTTTGCGGCCGCCAATCAAACCTCGTGGCTTGAGACCTACAAGGTCAGCCTTGCCATCTCCCATCCCCCGCTTCTGATCCTGGTCGAGCACATATGGCGACACCTGGGCTCATCGGAATTGCTGCTGCGCATGCCGTCGATTCTGGCGGGAACGGCGTTCTGCTGGCTTACATTTCGCTGGGCGGCAATGCTCTTCTCCTCTTCGGTTGCCTGGACGGTCTACGCCTTTCTGTTGTTCTTGCCGTCATCCATTGAACTGTCGACGGAGATCCGCCAGTATGCGCTCTTCCTGGCATTCGCAATGGGCTCGGCCTATTTCCTCGAACGCGCTCTCTCGCGGAACTCCGCCCGCTCGATGTTCGTCTCGGGCATCTCGCTGTGGCTCGCGATTGCTTCGCATTTCTCGGCGTTTCTGTTTGCGCCGGTCATGGGAATCTACGCGCTTTGGAGAATGCTGGGCGCCAGACCTCGAACCCGGGTGCTGGCGGCGTGGATCTTCGGTCAGACCACGGCCCTGGGGCTGTGCGTGTTTCTTTACGTCACCCAGATCCGGCGTTTGAGCCGGTATTTCGGAGGGCAGGACGCGACTCGCGCCTGGATGGGCAACGCGTATCTGAGCCACTCCTATTTCATTCCCGGAAAGGCGAATCCGCTGGTATTCCTCGCCGGCCGTACGATTGGAGTCTTTCAGTACACCTTCCGCCAACTCGCGGTCGGAGACCTGGCCTTTCTTTTGTTCCTCGCCGGAGTCGTTCTTCTGTGGCGCGGCCGGCCGCGGTCGCCGCTGACCAGTTCGCACCAGCTCGGCTGTCTCCTGCTGCTGCCCTTCGCGATGAATGGCGCGGCGGCTCTGGTGCGGGCCTATCCTTACGGCGGGACCCGGCACTCGTCGTTCCTGATTCCGTTCGCGCTGGCGGGCGTAGCCATCGGGCTCGACCGGATCCTCAAGGGCCGGATTTCGGCGGGAATTGCCGTTGCCCTGCTGGTCTCCCTGGTATGCCATTTTACGGCCGCGAAGGAGTTGCCTTACGTGGCGCCCGAGGCGCAGCGTGCCGCCAATATGCGCGCGGCAATGGATTTCATTCATCGGCTCCCGGCCGAGGAGCCGATCTTCGCCGACGTGCAAACCAACCTGCTGGTTGGACATTACCTATGCGGCGCGCTCCCGTTTGCCTCGGACCGGTCCATTCCGGGCTTCGTCACCTACGAATGCGCCGGGCATCGCGTGATTGCCAGTACGACGCAATACATTTTCACGGCAAGAAGTTTTTACGACCAGTGGCAGGAGATGGTCGCCCGGTTTCGCCTTCCGCCGGGCTCGAGAGTCTGGGTGGCGCAGATGGGTTGGTATACCTACGTGGCCTCCGAGCTCGCGAACTTCCCCCAGTTCAATCTGAAGGCGCACGATTTCGGTCCGCAGATTCAGATCTTCGATCTCAGGGTCGGCGAGACCATGCCTGATCCGGCTCTGCTTCCTACGAAATGAGAGTGTTCAAGACGATCGATGAGATGCGCGCTTTCTCAAGCAATGCCCATTCCCGAGCCAGGCTCCTCGGGCTGGTGCCCACCATGGGGGCATTGCATGCAGGACATGGCTCGCTGGTCCGGGCCGCGAGAGAGAGATGCGATGTGGTCGCGGCGTCGATTTTTGTGAACCCGGCTCAGTTCGGGCCGGCCGAAGATTTCGCGAAATATCCCCGCGATTTCGAACAGGACTGCGCCTGGCTCGAGCGGGACGGGGCCGATGCGGTTTTCGCGCCGTCGGTCGAAGAAATGTACCCGCCAGGGGCGACGACCTGGGTGACGGTGGAAGGTATGAGCGATCGATTGTGCGGCCGCTCACGCCCCGGGCATTTTCGCGGGGTTACTACGGTAGTCTCGCAGTTGTTCCACATCGTCGAACCCGGGGTTGCGTTCTTCGGGCAGAAAGATGCAGCTCAGGTGGCCATCATCCGCCGCATGGCGCGCGACTTGCACCTCCCGGTCAAAATCGAGGTCTGCCCCATCGTTCGCGAGCCCGATGGCCTGGCCCTGAGCTCGCGCAACGCCTACTTGGATCCGCAGCAGAGAAAATCGGCGCCGGTGCTCTATCGCGCTCTTTGCGCTGTCAAAGCGTTGTTCGATGGCGGCGAACGGGATTCAGCCAGGCTGATTCGAGCCGGGAAGCAGGAATTTTCCGGGGAGAGCGGGGCCCGCCTCGATTACCTCGAGATCGTCGATCCCGACTCGCTCGAACCCATCCGCAACATCCACACCCCTGCCCTGGTCGCGGTTGCGGCATGGCTGGGGAGCACACGGTTGATCGACAATATCGTCGTAAACAACTCCTGACTGAAGTCAGGAGCTTTTGGCTAGCTCATGCAAAACATCGCACAAGCCGCTAAGTCGGGTAGAGAGAGGGCCCGATGGCTTGCTTCTTCCCTCACCGGGTTTACAGGCCGGTCTGCCAGAAAAACAACTTCTTGGCAGCGTGTACAAAAAACTCAAAATTGCTGGAAGTACCGGCCGAACCGTTGCCGCGAATGCGGTGCCTAAGGCCGAAAGGATTGTACCAGAGCGCCTCCTCCCCCGATTGAAATCGGGGCTTCCGGCGCGAAAGAAGTCCACTGAAGACCACCTAGCCCTAGCCCATGCTCGTGCTCGCCTCAGCCTCCGCCCGCCGCCGGGAGCTTCTTAAAGAAGCCGGCATAGAATTTGTTGTTAGACCAGCAAGCATCCTGGAAATACCCTTTGACAAAGAGGCTCCTCTTGATTTCTCGAGGAGAATGGCGCGCGAAAAGGCCCGGGCCGTCTGGGCGGAGAATCCCAGGGGGTATGTTCTCGGGGCCGACACCGTGGTCGTGGTGGATGATTCCCTGCTCGGCAAACCCCAAGACGAAAATGACGCCGCCCGTATGCTTCGCCTGCTCTCCGGCCGAGAGCACCAGGTCACGACCGGGGTGTGTCTGATCGGAGAAGGCTTCGAGGACGTACGCTCGGCATCGACTTTAGTCGAGTTTTCGCGGCTCGGTGACTCCGAGATCCGCGCCTACATTCAGTCGGGCGAGCCTATGGACAAGGCCGGCGCCTATGCAATCCAGGGAGACGCGTCCCGCTGGATCGCAAGAATTGAAGGAGATTATTCCAATGTTGTGGGATTGCCACTCGCACTGGTGCTCGAAATCCTGCGCGAACACGGCGCGGTCGCGAGTTAGCCGACCTTCTTCTGCTCGTCCTTGTTCTCGGCGGGAGCAGGAGCGGCGCCATCCTTCATGGCGGACTTGAAGTTGCGAATGCCATCACCCAGTCCCTTGCCCAGCCCAGCGAGCTTGCTCGGTCCGAAGATGAGGAGAGCAATCCCAAAAATCAGAAGCAGGTGTAACGGTTGAAACAGGCCCTCCATAGACCCTCCTGGGCATATTGCCCTATCAAAATTCTAGGCCACTCGGGCTGCATCCGTCAAAGTAAAAAGGTTGAATTTGCGATCAAATTCTTGCCATCAATCCGGCCAGCAGAGCAGCTCTCCTGGGCAGCTCTCGAATGACCACGGATTCATGTTTCGCATGGGCGCCATCGCCGACAGCCCCCAGCCCGTCGAGCGTCGGGATTCCGAGCGCCGCGGTGAAATTGCCGTCCGACCCGCCGCCGACCGAGGCCGCCTCGAGCTTCCAGCCAAGCTCCCGAGCAACGGCGGCCGCCCGGGCGTACAGGGCGGCCACTCTCGAGTTCCGCTCCATGGGCGGACGGTTGATTCCCCCTGAAATCCGGATCCGGCAATTCCGATTGAAGGGCCGCAAAGCACGCAACTTTCGATCGATCCTGCGGCCGTCGGCCATGCGCGAGACGCGAACATCCACCGACGCGCTGGCCGCGGCGGGAACCACGTTGACGCGGGTTCCGCCCCCCGCTTTGCCGACATTGACCGTAATCCCCCGTTCCGGATCCACCAGCTTCGAAATTTCCAGGATCTGCCTGGCCAGCTCAACCAGCGCGTTTTCGCCCTTTTCGAAGTCGAGCCCGGAGTGCGCCGCCTTTCCCGTCACTTCGAGCGAATATTCCCCCACCCCTTTTCTCGCCGTTTTCACGGCGCCGTTCGCGCCCGCGGCTGGCTCAAGCACGAGCACCGCTTCCGAGGCCCGCGCCAGGGACTCGGTGGTGGCGCGAGAAGACCTGCTTCCCACCTCTTCATCGGAAACCAGCCATACGGTCACCGGTCGCGCGAGCCTTCCCCCACCCCACTCAAGCAAGGCTTCAAGCGCGTGCAGCATGATGGCAATGCCGGATTTCATGTCGAGCGCGCCGGGTCCGTGCAAGTTCCCCTTCACCTTCCGGCACGGCATCTTGGAAATCGTTCCCATGGGGTGGACGGTGTCGAGGTGGCCGAGGAGCAGTACCGGCTTCTCGCGCGAGGCTCGCGCCCGGGGGAAATCGATCTGCAAGTGGTCGCCAAACTTCTCCGCGCGGTGCACGCGGACGCGCCCCCCGATTTCGGCAAATCGGGAACCAACGACAGTGCCCAGCCTGTCGACTGCCGGTTTCACGTCGCTGGGCGATTCAATCTCGACCAGCTGACGGACGGTGTCTACGATCCTGGATTGTTGTTTTTGGAAGTAGCGAAGCTGCTCGCCGGGGCTGGGAATGTTCATAGAAGTCTCATTTCATCAACCACGAAAAGGGCTCGGAGTTCCACGCCAAGGCTCCGGGTTTCCATCGAGCGATCTGTACTCTCCTCGCCTTCGGGGCAAGGTTCAGCAACCAACCCCACTCGATCGATTGTAGGCATAAGCGATAAAGTATAATCTTCGATCCCGGGAAATCATGACCGATACACCTCAGACTGTAACCGAAGCTCCCCGCCTGGAGCATAGGCAACTCGATATTCACGATATTCTGCGCATTCTTCCGCATCGCTATCCGTTTTTGCTGATCGATCGCGTGGTCGATCTCGTGCGCATGCAGCGGATTGTGGCGATCAAGAATGTGACCATCAACGAGCCATTTTTCGCGGGACATTTCCCCGAACTGCCGATCATGCCCGGAGTGCTGATCGTCGAAGCCATGGCTCAGGCCGGCGGCGCCCTGCTGCTCACCGAAATTCAGGACCGGGAGCACAAGCTGATGGTGTTCACCGGAATTGAAAAGGCTCGCTTTCGCCGTCCGGTGGCTCCCGGCGATCAGTTGCGGATCGAAGTTGACGTGAAGGCTTGGCGCGGGGATGCCGTCCGCATGCTAGGCAACGCGTTTGTCGAAGACAGGCGAGTCGCCGAAGCCATCGTTACCTGCCGCCTCATCGACCGCGGGCCCAGCCCCCCCCAAGTCCAGGGCGAGGATTCGGCCGGCGAGTGAGTCCATCGCAAGTCGATTTCCATGAGTGTCCACTCCACCGCCATCGTCGATCCCGCTGCCAAAATCCACCCTTCCTCGAAGGTCGGACCCTACTCGACGGTAGGATCGGATGTCGAACTTGGAGAAGGCTGCGAGCTCGTCTCCCATGTGGTAATCGAAGGTCCGTCGAAGATCGGCAAGAATAACCGTTTCTTCCCCTTTTCCTCGATTGGTCTGGCGCCGCAGGACCTGACCTACGGGGGCGAACCGACCCGGCTTGAAATCGGGGATAACAACGTGATTCGCGAGTTCGTGACCCTCAACCGGGGAACGGCGAAGGGTGGAGGGCTAACCCAAATTGGCAACCACACGCTGATAATGGCCTACACGCACGTGGCCCACGACTGCGTAATCGGCGACCACGTGATCCTCGCCAATGCCGCCACCCTTGGCGGTCACGTAACGGTTGAGGAATGGGCAGTGGTGGGCGCCTTGTGCCCGGTGCACCAGTTCGTCCGCATCGGCGCGCACGCTTACGTTGGCGGGGGAACGACGATCACCCGGGATGTCTTGCCATTCTCGAAGACGGCCGCCGAACGGGGAACGCATGCCTATGGACTGAATGCCCTGGGTCTCGAACGCCGCGGTTTCAGCAACCAGCGCATTCGCAGGATCCATCATGCCTACAAAGTCCTGCTGGCTTCGAAGTTGAACACGTCACAAGCGCTTGAAAGGCTTAAATCCGAGGCCGACCGGGGAGAAGATATCGATCGGCTCATCCGCTTCGTCGAGGCCTCCGGGCGGGGAGTCATCAAGTAGGCGTTTGGGTCTCGGGTTTTCCTTGGTGTCGTCGGCGGTTGACCCATGGGTGGTCGAGCCGGCGCGGGCGGGCGCGGGAATCGGGCGCAGCGGATTTTGCATGGTGTCTTCGGGTTTAAAACTCGGCCTCATCGCCGGCAATGGCCGCTTTCCTCTGCTGGTCCTCGATGCCGCCCATCGACAAGGCTACGAAGTGGTCGTGGCGGCGATCAAGGAAGAAACCTTTCCGGAAATCGAAGCCCACGGAGCTCATCGGGTGCATTGGCTCTCGCTCGGGGAGCTCTCGAAGCTAATCGAAACCTTCCATCGCGAAGGCGTGACCCGGGCGGTCATGGCGGGACAGGTCAAGCACAAGCAGATCTTCTCGAGCATCCGCCCGGACTGGCGCATGGCGAAGCTGCTCGTTTCCCTGATCCATCGCAACACCGACTCTCTGCTCGGCGCCGTAGCCAAGGTTCTCGCCGAGGAGGGCATTACGCTTGAAAACTCGACCCGGCTGCTCGAACCTCTGCTCGCGAAAGCCGGCTTATTAACCAAACGCGCTCCCTCCGAACAGGAGTGGAAGAACATAGCCTATGGACGCACCATCGCCCGCGGCCTGGCGCAATACGATATCGGCCAGACGGTGGTGGTGGCAGAAAATGCCTGTGTCGCGGTCGAGGCCATGGAAGGCACCGATCGGACGATTGAGCGCGCCGGTCAGATCATGGATTCGCTCGATCCCGGCCACTCGACGTTCGCCCGGGAACTGACGGTCGTGAAAGTGGCGAAACCGAAGCAGGACATGCGCTTTGATGTTCCGGTGATTGGCGTGAAGACGATCGAAGGAATGCAAAAAGCGGGTGCGACCTGTCTGGCGATCGACGCCGGGAAGTGTCTCATGATCGATGGCGATGCGGTGATGGGCAGTGCGGATGCCGCGGGAATCGTCATCACGGCAGAGTAGGAGAGTAGGAAAGACAGCGGGAACCACGGGGGTTTCAAAGCCGCGGATTTTCGAGGCCTTCCCCAAATGACCGGGCGCCCCATCCTAGAGACTGGAGAGAACGCATGTCCGAAGTCGAATTTGTCACCGATCAACTCAAGTGCGCGTTTGACGGCGGGGCCTGGCACGGGCCCGCGCTCATGGAAGTCCTTGAAGGGGTCGACGCAGGCGCCGCCGCGGCGCGGCCGATCGCTTCCGGGCACAATATCTGGGAGCTGGTCCTGCACCTTGCCGGGTGGGAGCGGGTGGTCACGCGACGCCTGCAAGGCGAGGCATCGACCCTGTCCGATGATGAGAACTTCGGCCCTATCGGCCAGCAGACCGAAGCGGCCTGGCGAGAAGCCATACAAACCCTGGGCTCAACCCACGCCGAACTCATCCGGGTGGTTAGAGGATTGAACGATGCGCGGCTAGACCATCGTGTCCCCGCGAAAGACCACAACGTTCGCTTCATGTTGACCGGGGCGGTGCAGCACGCCGCTTACCACGGCGGGCAGATTGCATTGCTGAAGAGAGCGTGCGCCTAGCTGGGCTAGTCTGGTTTTTCGACCCGGACGGACTCATCCCCTACAATCGACTCATCTGCCGTCGCACGATCCCATCTCCGTCGCCGTCGTGGGCGTAGGCGCCTTTGGACGCAACCACGCCCGCGTCTATCACAAGCTTGCCCGCGAGACCGGTTCCGTCCGGCTGGAGGGAGTGGTCGATGAAAATTCCCTGCGCCGGGAGGCAATCGCCAGAGAGTTCGGCTGCCGCGCGTTTCGATCGATCGACGAGCTGACTGCCGAAGGGAAAGTTCAGGCAGCCTCGGTTGCCGTGCCCACCGTCCACCATCTCTCCGTCGCGCGTCAGCTGATCGAAGCCGGCATCGATGTGCTCATCGAAAAGCCCCTTGCCTCATCGCTTGCCGAAGCCGACGAGTTGATCGCGGCTGTGAGCCGGCGAGGCCGCATCGCCCAGGTCGGTCATCTCGAGCGGTTTAACCCGGCGGTGCGCGCCACCATGCCTTTGATCACAAAGCCCATGTTTTTCGAAGTGCACCGCCTGAGCGTATTCACACCGCGATCGCTCGACGTGGACGTGGTCCTCGACCTGATGATCCACGACCTCGACGCCGTCCTTTCCTTCGTCGATTCGCCGGTAAGAGAAATTCGCGCCGCCGGCCTGCCCATCCTGTCGAACAAGGTGGACATCGCCAATACCCGGATTGAGTTTGAATCCGGCTGCATTGCCAACTTCACGGCCAGCCGCGTTTCGACCGAGCGGGTACGCAAGCTGCGTTTTTTTCAGCCGCGGCAGTATATCTCGATCGACTACGGCCGGCAGGAGGTGCTGGTGTTTACGGTAGGCGCGAACGAGGGACTACCTTCGGCGAACCCGGAGATCAAAGTTTCCAGGCCCGAAATCCGGCCCGAAGAGCCGTTGCACGCCGAAATCCGGGCTTTTTTGGAGGCCGTCGGCACCCGGGGAAAGGCCATGATCCCGCTTGAGGACGGCCGGCGTGCGCTGGCCGTCGCCCTCGAAGTACTGGAACAGATTCAGTCGCATCGGGACCACGTGAACCTTGCCGGATAACGATTACCCGTTTGAGCCACCCTTCTTTACATTTTTTGACAGCTTCCCTCGCAACAAAACGCTACCCTGAGGAGGTGCTTCTGCTGTAAGTACTTGCACTGTCGGAATTTCTTTTCTGTGTCGGAAAAATGAGAGAATAGAACAACCGCCCGGGCTGCAGCATCACATTATTGGATCGATGTCTCTGACGCAAATTCCGTCTCTGCAGGAGCCGCCGCCGTCTGACCACGACCCGCGTCAGCTGGAGCTGGAGCTCTATGCCTCGGACCACTCGGAAAATGCCTACGGGGAGATGCACGACTTCTCTACGCTCCTCATCCAGGCCAAGGACGAACTCGCCCGCTCCCGCAAGCGGGAAGCGCTATGGATGTCGCTGTTTGCGCATGCCCTGTTTCTGCTCCTGATCCTCCATCCTCCGGATTTTGCAAAATATTGGTTCAAAGGACCCGTGATGGTGCCGAAACCGCCTGACCGGGAGTTGACGTTCATCGAACCTACTCCGGACAAGCTGAAGGTGAAGGCCCCGGATACCAACAAGATCTCGGACAAGAACCGCATCGCCTCGAGCCCGCAGCCCGATCGCGAGCAGCTGAAGAAGATTCTGGATACGTCGCGCCGGGGACGCCCCGAGCAACCGGCGCCTTCCCCACGACAACAACAGCCGCCGGCGATGGCCCAGAGTGCGCCGCAACCCCCGCCGCAGCCAGCGCCACCGCCTCCGCAGAACCAGGAGGCAAGACTCCAGCCGCCGCCGGTCAATCCCAAGTCCGTCTTTCAACAGCCTGAGAAGTCGGCCAGCCGGGCCATTGAAGAGGCCGCGAATGAAGCGGCTAAATCCCGGGGCAGGTACGCGGGCGATGCCGGCGATCTCGGCCTCGGCCAGCGGCAAATGAATGCGCGTGTGGGACCTGAGATTCTCAGCGACACCATGGGCGTTGATTTCGGCCCGTATCTTGAAATCGTCAAGCGCGAGGTCAAGAAGAACTGGTACAACCTGATTCCCGAGTCGGTTTTATTTAAGAAAGGCGTGGTTTCGCTGCAGTTTTCCATCCTGAAGAATGGGCAGGTCGCGGGCTTGCAATATGTGAACGGGTCGGGCGACGTATCTCTGGACCGCGCGGCTTATGGCGGGGTTACCGCTTCCGATCCGTTCCCCCCGCTTCCGACGGAATTTACTGGACCAAATCTGACCCTTCGCTTCACGTTCTTTTACAACCTGAACACCGACGGAACTCCCCTGCAGTAGGTCACGTCGATCCATCGATCGCCCGCAGTTTTGTCGAAGACGCGAGATCGGCGGGCCGGAGTTTCTGCCTTAGCCCTTCCCCCAGCATCGAAAACGGCTGGTCCTCGAGCGGGTTTGCGGCCCGGTTTTCACGGTTCGCGCGCGAGATCGGCTTCAAAGGCGCCGAAACGCGCGCGGATCCCGACACCGCGGTCCGTCTAGCATCCGTCACGGCTGGGCCGGCGAATGCGCCTCGTAAACCGTCCTTCCCCCCACAGCCGTTCGCAAGACGCGGGCCCCTAGAATCTGTTCGGGGGGGATTGCGGTCAAGTCGCGATCGAGCACAACAAAATCCGCCAGCATCCCTGGCGCGAGCACGCCCTTCTCGTTCTCGGCAAACTCGGCGTACGCCGATCCGCTGGTGTAGGCTGCGATCGCCTGTTCAATCGTGAGCTTCTCGTCCGGATAATACTCCTCCTTGCCGTCCTCGCTTTTACGCGTAAGGGCTGCATAGAGCCCGCGAAATGGGGCCGCCGGCTCAACCGGATAGTCGGTGCCGAAGGCGAGCGCGACCCCGTGGTTCTGAAATTCCGCCCAGGCATAGGAATGGGCCGCACGGCGAGGCCCCAGCCGAGCCTGCGCCCAGCGCATGTCGGTCAGCAGATGACTGGGCTGCATCGAGGCAATCACCTTCAGCTGGCGAAAGCGTTCCACCTGGTCCGGGTTTGTAACTTGGGCGTGTTCGACGCGCAGGCGGAAATCCCCGGTTCCGTCCGGGGCCCTGGCGCCGCTCCTCTGTGCGGCCTGCTCGGCTCGGCCAAACGCCGCGAGAGCCATGGCGACGGCTTTATCGCCGATGGCGTGGAATCCCAGCTGAAATCCGGCCTCGACTCTCTCGCTCGCCATTTGGTCGAGCTTCGACTGTTCATAGCGAGGCAAGCCTGAGTTCCCGGGATCGTCGCTGAAGGGCTCGAGCATGGCGGCGGTATGCGACCCGAGCGATCCATCCATGAAGGCTTTCAGCATCCCCGTGTGCAGCATGGGATCGGATTGCGGATGCGCGGCGCGCCGCTCGCGTAAAGCCTCGACCGGCTCGTCGAATGGCAGCCACTCGGAGATTCTCGCCGTCAGCTTCCCTTCGTTTTCAAGGCGCTCGAGAATTTTGAAATTGGCGAGATTGGATTCCGCATCGCCTCCGGAAAAATCCTGCACCGAGGTGATTCCGGAGCTGCGAATGTCGGCCAGCGCCGCTTCGATCGCCTGCCTCTGCCTGGCCAGCGTGGGCGGAGGAATGATTCGAGCCACCAGCGACTGGGCGGTTTCCTGCAAGATTCCATTGGGATTGCCGGCCGCGCCGCGCACAATCTCTCCACCCTGGGGAGCTTCGCGAGAGGCCTCGACATGGGCGATTTTCAGGGCCAGCGTGTTGGCAACGGCCACGTGGCCATCGACGCGCACCAGAAAAACGGGATGATCGCTCGTGACAAGGTCGATATCGTGGCGGGTGGGAAGCTGCTTCGTCGGCCACAAGGTCTCGTCCCAGCCCGAACCGGTGATCCATTCCTCGGGCCGCGCCGATTCGAGATGTCTTCGTATGCGGTCCTCGAATTCCGCCAGCGACCGCGTACCGGTCAAATCGACGGTAAGCTTCTTGAGGCCTGCGTCGGTCAGGTGCATGTGGGCGTCATTGAAGCCGGGCATGACAAAATTTCCGCCCAGGTCCACCACCTTGGTCGCGGGACCTCTCCGCTTCTGGATGTCCGATGCGGAGCCAACCTCGAGGATCCTCTCTCCTCGCACGGCCATCGCTTCCCCCCGCTGCCTCCCGAGATGGTCACGGATGCCGGTGTAGATATTGGCGTGAAGGTAGACGACGTCGGCGGGCGGTCCCGGGTTGGTCTCACTGGTCATGCGGACACCGAGAGCGGTCAAGCAGAGGATGGATGCCCAACCAGCAACACCCATGCGTCCGATCATCTCGGGGCCCCCGCCAATGCCAGAACAATCAGCAGAATGCGCGTAAGCCCGAGCAATCTTCCGGAGGGATCGAACCATTCCTGCAAGGTGTGGGCGCCGCCGCCGTTGCCTCCACCGCCGATGGCAATCGCGTCCCGGCCCATGGAAATCGGAATGTTGGCATCGGTTGAGGCCCGCTGCACCTGCGCCGAGTTGCCGAGGCGAGAATCCACGGCGCGAGCGATCTCGAGGGCGCGCGCCTGCGCGCCGAGTTCTCCGCCGGGACGGTTTCCGATCACCACGACTTCGGCTGCCAGCCAAGCCGGGGGTTCGCGGCTATCGCGCCGGTGCCGGGCGCGGAGTTCTTCTTCCTCGATGGACTGCTCGACCGCGCGGCGCAACTCCAGTTCGATGCGGTCAATTTCTGCCGTGGAGCTTGAGCGGATATCGACCCGCATGGCCGCTGATTCGGGGATGGAATTGACCGAAGTCCCTCCGCGAATCACGCCGATGTTGAAGGTGCTCTTTGGCGAAGCGGAGACGCGGGTTTGGGAAAACAGATGGATGGCGCGCCCGAGCGCCCCGATCGGGTTGGGTGCGCCGAAGTCGCTCCAGGAGTGGCCACCCGGGCCGCGTACGATCACTTCAAAGCGCCGGCTGCCAAGGGCTTCGGCGACAATGGTCTCG
>Ga0123356_10002525_pt1 | contig 19560 bp, 16 predicted proteins | sample TergutEmb28metaG_2_FD_92546 | JGI IMG/M metagenome (GOLD analysis project Ga0123356, IMG submission 92546) | Embiratermes neotenicus P3 segment gut microbial communities from Petit-Saut dam, French Guiana - Emb289 P3 | ecosystem: Host-associated > Arthropoda: Insects > Digestive system > Gut ...
ACATGCCGAAAAGTGCCATTCACCTGCATTTTGGCACCAAATATTTGCCCAATCCTGTACTAAACCGTAAAAAACTGTTACGAACCGATGCGGGTAGTCCAGGCGGTTGACAGGCTATTGGCATGTGACGGGGAAGGCAGGGAAAGCAGTGAAGGTTGAGGAAGGCTGGGAGCGGAAGTGTAATAGTTGTAGGTTGGTGGTACACGAGGCGAAGGCAGCTTGTAAAAATCATCCTGCCTGTTGCACGGGTAGCCTGCCTGAGTGAATTGCGGCAACTCCGAAAAAGAAACTCTGTATACCGATTTCTATAAAGCCGCACTCCTGCATCATGTCAGCTAATTCACTTTTGGATAAGAACACCTCGGTTGAGTCGTTGAGCCACTGATACTGTTGCCGGTGGCCAACCACCAGAGATGCCATACGGGGCATCAGGTGACGGAAGTAGACCTTGAAGAAGGGTTTGATGACTGGTGATGTCGGATATGAGGATTCCAGGCAGAAAAAACTACCGCCTGGGCGAAGCACGCGAGCAAACTCGATAAGGGCTGCCTGGTAGTCAGGAAGATTTCGCAGGCCGAAGCTGATAGTAAGCACATCGATACTGTTGTCAGCAAAGGGTAGATGCATGGCATTGCCGTGCATGAACTCTGGGAGCGTAGTATCTGCGTCAGCTGCAATAGCATCGGCAGCACGCCTCTTTGCTACAGCTAGCATATTCTCAGAGAAGTCCAAGCCGACCACTTTTGCCTCTGGCATCAGGCTTGCAAGTGCCAGGACAATGTCTCCACTGCCACAGGCAACATCCAGGATTACCGGAGTTACCCCCATGCCTTCGGTGCTGGATGCATCGCCAAGCATGGCATCTGCCAGCATTTCATCGACTGACTGCAGTACTTCCATGACCAGTGTCTGCTTCCAGCTGCGATGCATACGAAAGCTCTCAACATCATTCATCCGGTCGTAGTCGTCGCTGATACTTTCAAAGACCTCGTGCACCCAAGCGCTTTTGCTTTCAGGTGTTGTCACCAAGACTCGCTCAGAGTTCTTATTCACACTCTGTTCTGGTAACTCAATAAAACTGGCTCTACCAGCTGCATCGATATGCAGGTATTGGCGCTGGCGCATTAACTGCTCATGCCTGGTCAAGCGCGCTTGCCTACGCGACCTCTGTGCCTCGCTCATAGCAGCCACGCTCCAACCAACCCAGTCAGCAACAGTCCTGCTGCCCAGCAGCTGTTTACCAGCAAGCACCAGGAGCTGATGTTTGCCATCATCTGTCTGCGGCTATGCAAGTCATAGCTTCCACGCATAATCATCGCGATTCGCTTATGGCCGATAAAGACTCCAATAGCCACAGGTAGCAATGCAAACAGCCAGAGCATCAGCGAAAGCACAGCCATCCAAAGCATCGTTATCACAGCAACAACTCCAGCCAATCGCCTGGATCTTTCGAATCCGAGCTTGACTGCCAGTGTCTTTCTGCCAGCAATGATGTCACGTCCGATGTCGCAGGTATTGTTTGTCAGCATGATTAAGGCAATTGTCAGTACAGCAGGAAAAGCCACAAGTAGAATCAAGGGTGAGAATGCACGGGTCATTGCTATATATGTGGCAACAGTGATGATTCCTCCCATAGCCAGACCGCTGACAAGTTCACCCAGCGGCAAAAACGACAGCGGCTTTGGTCCGAACGAATAGAAGATCACCGCAGCTGCACCGGCAGCACCTAAAACTATCAACCACCAGCTAGACAGAACCGTCACCACAGCCCCAACGAGAAGAGCCAGCAAACACAGCACAATACCAAAGCGAAGTGCCGCCTTCGGGTTGATTGAGTTATAAACAATCGAAGCGTCGGTCTTATCCAGAATCGTATCGACCGTATCGGTACCGGAGAGAAAATCTTTATAGTCGTTTAGCGTGTTAACGGCTGACTGCGCCAATAAAGCACAGGCTAGCATCAACAGCCAGCAAACCAGAGCGCGGGTATCTAGCTTAAACGGTTCCAGAGCTGTCAGTGCCCAAGCAGCAGCACCGCCAACCAGCACGGGAGAAATCGCTGCCGACCAGGTTTGTGGGCTGGCAAGCTCGATAGCAGCCTTGACTGTGAATGGACGATATAGGCTTTTGCTGCTCTCGACTGGCTGGTGCACAGGTTGGCCTGTTGCGGCTTCGCTCGTACCGCGCCCCGCAGCCTGACTCGCGAGCCGGTTTTCAGCCTGACTTTCAGGTTGGCTCACAGCTGAATAAACCATCCCCGCTCTGAGCCTACCGCCTCATCAACCGCAGCTCTAAGCTCTGTAGAAATCGGGTCATCTATGTTCATCATCACCAGTACGCGGTCAGAATCCTCGCGCTTGCCAATAACCATGGTCGAGATGTTCACGCTGGCATCACCCAATATGGTTCCCATGCGACCAAGCTGGCCTGGGCGATCTGGATATGTCACCAGCAGAATATATCTCCCTGGCATAAGGTCCAGCGAGAAACCCATGACCGAGATAATGCGAGCGTTGTCATTCGACCCGAACACGGTCATAGCAACTTCATAGGTTTCCGAGCCGGAACGAGCCTCAAAGCTGACCTTGCTGGCATACTCACTGCGAATCTCACTGGTCTCCACGCGCACCTTGACTCCGCGCTGCTCAGCAATGTAGCTGGCATTGACAAAGTTGACCGGTGCATCGGTGAAGTAGGCAAAGATGCCGCGAAGCGCTGCGGAGCCTAACAGGCTGCAGTCGTTTTTCGCCAGGTCGCCTGAGACCTTGACCACCAGAGACTCAATGGCGCCTCCTGCCAGCTGGGTCAAGAACTGGCCAGCTGTCTGAGCTGCTGCGATGTATGGCTGAACCGCTGTCATAGCATCATCTGGAATCAAAGGAACGTTAACTGCTGTCGGCACCATCTTGCCTTCAAGGCCCAGGTTCACGAACTCGGCAGTCTGAATGCCTGCGCGCAGCTGAGCCTCTTCGGTTGTCGCGCCAAGATGTGGAGTCAGGATAATCTCATCGACTTCGTGCATCAGTGATTCAGTGCATGGCTCTTCCTCAAAGACGTCGATACCAGCACCGGCAACCTTACCGCTTCTGACTGCCTCAACCAAGGCTTCGACCTGATAGATGCCACCGCGTGCAGCGTTTACCAGGTAGACACCATCTTTCATTTGGGCAAACTCTTCTGGTCCAAACATGCCCAGCGTCTCTTTGGTTGCCGGCATATGCACGGTAATGAAGTCAGCCTGCGCTAACACCTCGGCCATGTCGTCATAGAGTATTACGCCGATCTCTTCGGCACGCTCCTTGGTAGCATAGGGATCGTATCCGATGCATTTCATTTCAAACGACCTGGCTCTGGCTGCAACCAAACCGCCGATGCGGCCGATGCCGAAAATTGCCAGTGTCTTCTGATAAAGCTCGTTGCCAGAGAACTTGCCTCTCTCCCAAAGCCCCTTCTTCATCGAAGCGTTCGCCTGGGCAGTACGGCGAGCAGAAGCCAGCATCAAGGCAAAGGTCTGCTCAGCAGCACTGATGATATTGGAGGTCGGAGCATTGCAGACGATCACACCCTGCTCAGTAGCAGCATCGACGTCAACATTGTCAACGCCAACGCCAGCTCTACCGATGACCTTTAGGTTCACACCAGCTTCGATAACCTGGCGATTGACCTGTGTTGCCGAACGCACGATCAGTGCATCGTATTCATGAATCGCCGCAACCAAGGTCTCAGAGGTCAAGTCCAGTATCACATCAACCTGATGCCCCGCATCCCGCATTATCTCGATTCCAGTATCGGAAATCTTCTCGCTTACAAGTATTCTGCTCATCGCTTGTCCTTTCACTGCTCCATCAAAACTGCTTCAGCAGCCTTGATTCCGCTGCCCGGCTCAAAATCGAATCCAAGCTCAGCCAAGCTCATCTCGAGAGCCGCTAATGTGGTAATGATGTCAAAGCCGCTGAAATACCCCAAGTGACCGACGCGGAAGATGCGTCCCTTATAGTCATCCTGACCGTCAGCTATTGTTACGCCATGCTTCTCTTTCATCAGGTTCACCAACTGGTCGCCGTCGATACCCTCTGGCACCCAGACCGGAGTCACTGCGTTGCCGCGTCCTTCGTCTGGCGCAAAGAGCTCAAGCCCTATAGCCTCGCAACCTTTACGAGTTGCCTCTGCCAGGCGAGCATGACGGGCAAAGATATTCTCTAACCCTTCCTCACGCATCATCCTCAGTGACTCAGCCAGCCCAACCATCAGCGAGATAGCCGGGGAGAAAGGAGTAGTGTTGTCAACAATACTCTTTTTATACTTTTTAAAGTCAAAGTAGAATTTCGGTAGATTCGAACGCTCGTAAGCTGCCCAGGCTTTGGCGCTGACAGACACTGCAGCAAGCCCTGGCGGTAGCATTAGACCCTTCTGCGAACCGGTCATCACAATGTCAAGACCCCATTCGTCGGTACGGCATTCAACAGCACCTATGCCGGTAACGCTATCTACGATAAAAACACATTCGTCATACTCACGCACAATCTGACCTACGGTTTGCACGTCATTCAAAACGCCTGACGATGTCTCAGACTGGGTTACAATTACCCCACGGGTATCAGGGTTCTCAGCCAGAAAGTCAGCGATCTGCTGAGTATTGACAACCTCTTGCCAGCCATATGCTAAAACATGTACGTCCAGCCCATATACTTCAGCGATCTGTGCCATCCGCTCGCCAAACTTACCGTTCTGGCAAACCAAGACTTTATCCCCAGTACTAAAGCAGTTAGCGATTGACGCCTCCATAGCACCAGTACCTGACGAGGCGAAAATCAGTACGTCATTCTCGGTTTGAAAAACATATTTCAGACCTGATACGCACTCGCTCACCACAGCTTCAAAGTCTGCGGTTCGATGATGGATCATAGGGCGCGCTGTCGCCAGCATCACCTCAGTAGGCACTGGGGTTGGTCCCGGTGTCATCAGATAGTTCTTTTTCATAGTGCCCTCCAGAAAAGCTGGTCTAATAGTCTTGCGGGTTTTTGATTGAATGGTGTGTAGTATACATCTCTTCGCAACTCAGATGCTGTTGTTTGGTGGAGTTTTATGTGAAGAAGAGCCTGGCGTTGTTGCCAGGCTCTCATTTAACTACTGTGGATAAGAACCCGGTTATAACACCAGGCTCTTATATGGCTGTTTCAGCTTAATTAATCACGATGTTTTCAAGCAAAGGCATGGCTTCCGCTATGTCGTTCACGTAGATTAATTCGATGACGACAACCTCGTTTACTTCAGGGTCGTACTCTGGACCGGTTGAAGTAATCAGGGTGTAGGTTGTGGTGCGTGGAGCAGTGTGCTCTACAACCAGGAATGTACGTCCGTTGATAGTGATGTCATCGATCTGGCGTTGGCCTGAATTAACGATTGACTCGAGCACTTTATCGACCCAGTCCTGTGGCGTGTTCAGACCCCAGGAGCTGATGGCGATTTCATAGGCACCTCTGCTCTGGGTGGTCATCCCCTCCTTTTTCAGCGTGACAGATTCGGCCCAGGTTGAATAGACTTCCCATCCGTCAGTTGGAGTCACAGCGTATCTACGGTTCTCAACTGGCAGAGTCTCATAAGCTGGCTCCTCAAGCTCGCCTGCGAACTCGATTGTGCCTAGAATGGCTGCGACCTGGTCGATCTCCAGCAGGTATTCCCAGTCAGAGAATCTCGTAAAGGTATTCTCAAATGGCTCATCTGGGAACAGTGCAATCACCCTTGCGCCATACTGTGTTGCAGCAGGAAATACCAGCATATAGACACCACTGAGGTATTTGTAGCCATTAAGTCCACCGAGCTCGGTGTCTTCGATAGAGAGAGTGCTTCTAAAATAGTAGGTTGCATTGTATGACTTCATATTACCGCTACTGTAATCCATGTATCCGATTACGATATTCCAGCCATCACCACTGATGTGAACGCGCTCGTACTGGATGGTGTTGCTGGGAAGCAGCTGATCGTTGAAGTCAATGATCGCAGACAGGCTTTCGTTGTTAGAGTCTGCGATAGTCACAGTAAATCCACTGTAGGCTTCCGCTTCGCCGTCCTCTGCTTCGTCTTCATCTTCGTATGCCTCGATATCTGCCTCACCATCAAGGATAATCTCGTCTGCTGCCAGATAGCTGAAACTGATGTCGCCGAATTTGTCATCAGAAATAGTCACCTTTTTGACGCTGTTATCTGGTGTTCCTCCACCTCCGGCGCTACCGCCGCCGCCGCCACAACCAGAAAGTGGCGCCAGGCCTAGAATCATCACTAGTAGAAAAGCAATGTACTTCTTCAATTTCTCCTCCTTGTTTTGTTTTTTGCCGTGAGCATCCTTTTACCACCATCCCCGTGGGTTGTCCCAACTCAGGCTTGCATGCAGCTATTATCTCAAATGCAACAGATTCGCGCACAGTAGAGTGCAGTTTGCATGGTACCGCGTCGGGTGCGTGTCGCATGCGACCCACGCCGATGCTTCGCCGACCTCACTGACGCACCTTCGCCTCGCCGCCAACCTTACGCCGCCGCACCGCCACCCCGCCACCCGCGCACCGCCGCACCGCGCACGCAGCACTCCCCGAACCACTCGCAGCTTCCCGCAACCCTCACCCGCAACCACCCCATTCCAGCTTTTGGACGTTTTCTGCCACTTTTTTGCGCTTGGGATACAAAAATGCCGATATTTACGTTGCATATGCAACTGTAGCGTGGTATATGCAACGTATTTGTTGCATATACCACATGAAGTTGAGCTTATTGAATGCATTTTTGTCGCCCAACCGCAAAAAAGTGGCAGAAAACTGTGTTATCGCGGAATTGCGGAATTGGCGGTTTGGACAGGCTGAAACGGTTGGGCGTACGGAGGATGTCGAAGCAAGTTCGATTATGGTCAACCCAACCTATAAAAGACAGGCAGCGCCCATCCGCCAGGCTTCACAAGACCTTAGACTACAGTCGGCTGCTTCTTACAATTTGTGCGATCAGAGTAATACTCTCTATGAGCAGCGCCAAGGTCACTGCGGCAAAGATAATAATACTTAAGCTTGACCCTATAAGCTCTAGAAACTCGCTGGCTTGTCCAACGGGCAGTTTGCTTAGTAAATCAACCAAGACTGGATTCAACACATTGTTACGGATAAAGACTATATAGGTGCCGATTACGATTAATATATTTGCTGCGATTGACACTACAACCAATCGGATTGTATTTCTGCCTTCGATTAATTTCATTGCCTCTTTTGCGATGCCGAGTACAGCCCAAAGTATTATCGGCAGCCAAAGCTGTCTGAGCACAGTGACATTAAAAATCGTAATCCAGCCTCCATCTTGTATATACACACTGAGCATTTGCGGAAAGCCAAGAAATACTATGACTGCGAATAGCGACAACAGAATTCCGATAATCGGTTCATATGGCTTGATTCTCCTGGCTTGCTGTGGAGCAGGTGGCAGATACGAAAGGTAGTCTGCACCCAATGGTGCATCAAATCGCTCAAGCACAGCAAAGATAAACGTGACAATAGCAAAGGCTTGAAACCCTGCAGCCAAGGCACTGCCGACTGTCTGCCCGAATAGAATCAGAAAGAAGTACGGTGTATCAGCAGGCTTGTCAAGCAGAGTTGAGAGCAACACAGAGAGTGTCACCGCTGCAACAACAATCGGCAAGACGATTCTGAGCACTCGCCTATACGCAATAAAGTAGACACCACTGATCAGAGATTGGCGATCTTCTCCACTGTATTTTGAAGCCAATTCTTCTGGGGTTCCCAATTCGGTGAGAACGACCCTGATGTCACGCTCGGTGGGCAGAATGTCTCCACAGCGGGCTTCAAGCATGTCAAAGATCAGGCTTTCGAGCTCCTGCTTGACATCGGCGCGGATTTTTGGCGGTAGATGTCTGGTGACGGCGTAGATATAGCGGTCGATTAGTTCGTGTTGCATGTTATGCCTCCTGCAATATGTCGTTAAGGTCTTCGACTGTCTGGTTCCAGCTTCTGACCAGGTCGTTTAGCAGTTCGTTACCAAGGTCGGTGGTGCTGTAGTATTTGCGCGGCTTGGCTCCGTCGGTGTTCCAGGTGCTCGTGAGCAGGCCTTGTGCTTCGAGCCGGCGAAGTAGTGGGTAGAGCGTGTTGGCATCGATGGCGATTCCGGTGCCTGAGAGGTCGTTAATCAGCTTGTATCCATAGGCAGGCTGCTTGAGCTTGGCAAGCACGCAGAGAATCACGGTTCCTCGGCGGAGCTCGAGCAGGAATCCCGAGAGCAGCTCTTGCTTGGTCGTACTTTTGGGCTTAGCTGCTGAATGGTTGGCGGTTTTGCTATCGGATGATTCTTTTGGCAATGTGACTCCTCGGTGTGACATGGCGTCTTACCTGCTTAGGCAGCTGAGCGATTCCTGGTTTTGCCAGGCTTACCTTGTGGCAGCTTATTATTTGCTGATTTATTATATTGTGTGTTACACAATAATGCAAGAAAGGAAGGGAAAACTGTGAGAGAGGGGTCAATAAAAAGCCCGGGTTGCTGTGACCCGGGTTCTTATGTGAAAAGCCCGGGTTGCTGTGACCCGGGCTTTATTTGTGTTGCTACGCTATCAGGTGCTGCTTATGCCAGCCGAGGACAAGCTGGAGACAAGCACCTCGCCTACGCTTAATGCGCCAGCTATCCTGGAAATGCGCGAGATAGTGGAGAAAGCAGGAAGAGCACTGTTATCGCGCCATATTGGTAGCCAAAGCTCTCAACTGTGCCAGTAAGAAAGAAAAGCAGGTATGCAACTAAGGCGGATCCAATGAACAATGCTTTCAGCCCAAGGTTCTCACGTCTGGTGGCATCGCCTTCGGAATACCACTCGACAATCGACGTTAGAAGAATGATCCAGAAGGCAATATGAGCCAGTCGGTAAACCAGACTCGATATTACTCCTGGTCTTTGCGTGAACGCAAACAGATTCTTTAGAGCTACGCCTCCCCAGGCAGGTGCTTCAAAAGTCATCGCCACAGCGCCGATGACCATTAGCCCAACCAAGGCGATCCACCCTAGAATCAAGGATGCTGTCACTAGCCGGAAACCTAAAGGTCTTTTTGTGTCCCATCTCATAATGTCACCTCCTAAATCGGTCTTTCTTCATTTTTTGAAGTAATGATGCAGGACTCACTTTGTCTGACTATCGATGTATCTGTACGATACTATACGATATCACTACTCTATCATCGAGTTCGGTAGCTGTCAAGCTGATTATTCGGTTTTAAGGTTTCTTTAAGCTATACGATCTGGGGGCAATCTGATACTTATGGCAGGCTCGCAGCTCCAGGTAAAATGACCAATCTTGGAGCAGAACGAGGTTTTATCCAGATGATTGTTTGGCGCTTTGTTTGGCGCCTCGTTTGGCGCTTTGTTTGGCTTTGGCGCTCGTATAATTGGGTTCTCTGTCCGGTGCTTTTTTGGGCGCTTTATTGGATTTGGATTGGATTTTCTATGCTACAAGTGGCGTTTTGCATTGGAAGCAAGCCGGAAGCAAGCTCACGCGAATTCCTTATTGACTGAGTTCAATCAATAACGTATATTGAACCAATTCAATGGCGTGTCACTAACGTTGCGCATGCCAAAAACATGCACTGCTGCAATACCAATATGTAACATCCATGCTTGCCCGAGGGGGACTTATGAGTAGGGTACGAACAGTAAAGCCGGTTGAGGAGCGCCGTCAGGATATTATCACGGCAGCGCGAAAACTCTTTTTGACGAATGGCTACAGAAACACTTCCGTAGCCATTATTGCCAATGAGTTGGGAATCGCTCAGGGGTTGATCTTTCACTATTTCAAGTCTAAGGCTCAGCTGCTTTATACGGTGTTCGACGAGATTGCCGCTGAGAAACAGGCGAATCTGATTGAGATGTTACGGACATTTGAAGGTCAGTCCATCGACTGTCTGGAGATGTTTTTTCAGCATGGCACACTTAACGAAGGGTACGAGGAGCTGTTTACTGATCTTGTCGAGGATCCGGCGATTCATGAATATCTGCAGGATAAGCTGACCAGCATGTCGGTTCCGATGATTACAGAGTTGATTGTGCGTGGGAATTCCGATGGTTCGTGGCAGTGCGATTATCCGGAGCAGACGGCGGTGTTTCTGATCTCTGGCCTCAGTGGAATTCTGAGAGACCATAGTAACTATGAACCAAATGCTTTAAAAGAAGCGCTTCAAAGCATCATGCTGAGGCTGCTTGGCACCAACAAGGTATAAAACCACGGCGTAGCACGGGAAAGGCTAATAATGCTTCAGGTGAAAAGCATCACCAAGACCTACAAGACAGCAGACTTCGAACAAAAGGCGCTCGATGCCCTCTCTGTGACATTCAGAGATAATGAGTTCGCGGCGATTCTTGGTCCATCTGGTTCAGGTAAGACAACCTTGCTGAATATCATCGGCGGACTAGATCGGGCTGATTCCGGTGAGATGCTGATTGATGGTGTGTCCACAAAGCTCTACAAGGATAGAGACTGGGATACGTATCGAAACAATCGCATTGGCTTTGTGTTTCAGAACTACAATCTGATTTCGCACCAATCCGTACTTGCAAACGTCGAGCTTGCTTTGACTCTTTCTGGCGTTTCCAAAACGGAGCGTCAGCGTCGTGCCAAACAGGCTCTCGATGAGGTTGGTATTCTTGAGCATATGAACAAGAAGCCAAGCCAGCTCTCTGGCGGTCAGATGCAGCGCGTTTCGATTGCCCGCGCACTTGTCAACGACCCGGAGATCCTACTGGCTGATGAACCGACTGGTGCCCTTGACTCGAAAACCAGCCTTCAGATCATGGAGCTGCTGAAGAAGATCGCAGAGGATCGTCTGGTTATCATGGTCACCCATAATCCAAACCTGGCTGATACCTATGCTACCCGCACCATCAACCTCCATGACGGGCAGGTAGTGTCAGACAGTGACCCATTTGTTCCGCTTAAAGCGGCGGTTTCTACCAAAACTATCCGCCAGACAGCGATGAGCTTTGCTACCTCCCTCTCGCTATCTTTCTCAAACCTGATGACCAAGAAGGGGCGCACCCTGATGACTGCTTTTGCTGGGTCGATCGGCATCATCGGTATCGCTGCGATTCTGGCTTTGGCAAACGGTGTCAATGAGTACATTCGCAGCATAGAGGAGAGCACGCTTTCTCAGTATCCTCTAAGCATCAATCGTACCGGCATGGATCTCGCATCAATGATGAATGGACCCCATGTCGACGAAGATGGTGAGCGAACGATAACCATCACCACTGGTGGAGAAGGTTATGTGCGCGAAATCAACCTTTTGGCAAGTATGTTTAAGAGAGTTACAACCAATGACTTGGCCTCTCTAAAGGTGTTTTTCGACGATGAAGACAACGAAATATGGCAATACGTGAACTCCATTGAGTATTCATATGACCTCACGCCTCAGATATACCTGGGTGATACATCCGATCAGGTACGGCAGGTGAACCCAGGAACTATCAGTCGCCTGATGGACCCAACCGCCAGCAGTATGGGCTCAACCAGTTCAGCGCTGAGTTTCGGCATGAGCATGACAATCTTCAACCCGATTCCCAGCAACCAGGCACTAATCGAGCCTCACTACAACGTTTTAGCTGGTAGATGGCCAGAGGCCTATAACGAATGCGTGCTGGTAACCGCAGGGCGAAACCTGACCAGTGACTATGTGATGTATGCCCTAGGCCTACGCGATACAAAGTTACTTGACCAGATGATCGAAGACTTCATGAACCAGAAAGAGGTCTATATTCCGGTTGACGACCAAGTGTTCAGCTACGAAGAGATCATGAATGTCGATCTGCGTTTGGTTCTCTCATCAGACTACTATACCTATGATGAGGCCTTTGAGATCTATATCGACCATCGTGAGGACGAAACCTATCTGCGAACCCTGGTGCAGAACTCTGAACGGTTGGTGATTGTCGGCATCGTCGGATCCAACCCGGACAGCGACCTGAGTCCATTGCGCCCAGGAATCAATTATTCACCGCTGCTGATTGATTACCTGATGGAAAAAGCTGCTGAGAGCGAACTCGTGCAGGCTCAGCTGGCAAACCCGGACATCGATATCTTTACCGGTAAGACATTCGAGCAGGCAAACAGTGAGCGCTCATCGGATTTCGACATGAGCAAGTTGCTGACAATAGATGAGGATGCAATCTCCGATGCCTTTGCTTTTGATACCAGTGCTCTTGGTTCGTTGAATCTGTCGGGCGCTATGTCTATGAACCCCGGCAGTCTTGACATGAGCTCGATGGGTTCGCTGGACTTTCCCCCGCTTGACCTGACGGCGCTTTTTGCCGGAGTCGAGCTAACCGACCTGCCGATAGACGGCCTGATAGACTTTGCGATGCTTGTCTTAAGCGACTACCTGGATGATCGTCAAGATGAGCTGCAAGTCATAGCTCAGGATGTCTTGGCTGACTTTGCAGAATATCTGCAGGAGCCACAGGCGCAATATATCATCGGACAAGGCTTACCGCTCGCTATCGACTATGTTCAGATGAACGCACTGATTTCCAGAGTCATTTCGGAGTTCTTAGGCTACTGCATTATGAATGGAATCGATGCTGACGGTATGGCAGCTGCGTTTCCGGTTTGGTTGTCTGACCCGGCAAACTCCTCATGGGTTGCAGCAGAACTCAACGATGCTGTTGACAACGAGGCTTTGCTCAACCTGGGGGTCTATCTGGTTGGAAGCTATCTGGCAAACCGCGGCTACACAATAGAAACCATAACCGACAGCATTGTTGCAGACTTCTCTGTCTGGGTGTCTGACCCTATGGTGGCTGGTAAGGTGATGTACTACTTCACGATTACTGTTGACCTACAGCCTCTGCTAAGTAAGATCTCCATGGGTTTGGCAGGTTACCTGCAGAGTGCGATTGAATCCTTCCTCTACCAGTTCATGGCTGCATTGCAAGGTCAGATAACCAGTGGCATGAGTGAAGTTATGAGCCAACTTTCTGGCGCATTAGCAGGAGCGTTCAGTTTTGATGGCGACGCTTTTGCCGGTGCTTTCCAATTCAACATGAATCAGGAAGACATGACCCAGCTGATGCTTTCAATGATGGGCAGGCAGCAAAAGTCGTATGAGTCGAACATGAAGCTGCTCGGCTACGCAACACCAACCGAACCATCAAGTATTTCTATTTACCCGAAAGACTTTGTCAGCAAGCAGTCAGTCATCGATATCTTAGAAAACTACAACTATCGGATGGAAAACTCCGGACAGAAAGACAAGGTGATTATCTACACGGACTTCGTTGGAGCCCTGATGGGATCGGTGACTAAGATCGTCGATAACATCAGAACGGTTCTGGTTGCCTTTGTCGCAATATCTCTGATCGTCTCAAGCATAATGATCGGCATCGTCACCTACATCTCGGTGCTCGAACGCAAGAAAGAAATCGGCATCCTCAGGTCAATCGGCGCCAGTAAACGAGACATCAGTAATGTGTTCAATGCAGAAACCTTAATAATCGGCTTTGCTGCTGGAGTAATCGGAATCGGGTTGACAGCGCTTGCCTGTATACCTGCGAATCTGATTGTTGAAGCAACTATCGGAATTCATAAGATCGCCCAATTGCCCCTGGTACCTGCACTTCAGCTAATCGTGATAAGCTGTTTGCTATCTTTCGTTGCCGGCCTGATACCGTCAGTGGCTGCTTCGCGGCGTGACCCGGTTGAAGCTCTGCGCAGCGAGTGAGGGGTTCACCGAAGAGGTGCGAACAAAAGAGAGGCAGACTAAATGACATCTTTTATCGACAGTCTTTACAAATCTGTCCTGCGTCGACAGGTCATGTATGTTGTTTTAGCACTGCTGGGGTTTTACGTTCTTAACTTTATCGGATCCTATGCTACCATCTCTATCTACAGAGCTATCGTGGTCGCTTCAGGTGCTCGCGTAAGTTACATGCTGCCGCCAGAGATAATCGGCCTCTCAAGCATCATCGGAATCATCGCTGGAGCAGTAGTGATGCTGGCTCTACGCGGAAAACGCCTGGTGACCACCGACCTCACCCATGTCAACGAGCCTGCTCGCGCTACCGACATCATGGCTGCCATCATGCTGATGATCGGCATCCAGGCAGTAATGTATATTCTCACGATAATCCTGTTTATTATGACCAGCGCATTTATCGAACCAGTCGATTCTGCCTACGAACAAGGCATCAGCTCACTGCTTACTCCCATCGGAATTCTCTACATCGTCCTAATCGGACCGGTATTCGAAGAAATCATCTTCCGCGGTGCAATCATGCGTTCGCTCGAACGCTTCGGTGTCAACTACGCAATAGTGATCTCATCGATTATCTTCGGCATCTATCACATTTATTTTCAGCAAATCTTTTTCGCCTTCTCAATCGGCTTGATTTTCGCATTCGTCGCCCAACGTTTCTCACTCAAATGGGCCATCTACCTGCACATCTTCAACAACCTCTTCAGCGTTTGCCAGTCAATACTTGTTGAAAACAACCCCGACCTTGCCGTCGTTGTGATACTGCTACTCTACTTTTTTGCGCTCCTGGGATCGATCATCTACCTGGCTATTTCTAACAGGAGGATAAAATCTCACCTGGGCGTTAGAAAACCGGCGAGCAAGTATTTCGTTTTGGGACAAGTGCCGGGGGTTGCGGTTGGGATGGCACCTGGGGTTGCGCAGGGGATGGCACCTGCGCAGGGGGTCGCGCCTGGAGCACCGCTTGGGATGGCGCCTGCACCAGGGATCGCACCCACACCAGGGATGGCGCCTGCGCCACAGCTAGCGCCAACACAATATATGCCTGGCCAGTATGCTATACCACAGCAGCAGGCTGCATTCACTCAGGCTCAGCAGCCTTACCAGCAAATACCAGAAGGCACACCGATTCAACCAGTCAGCGCTCCGGATCAATATAGTCAACCGCAGCCGCCAGCCTATGCGCAGTCTCCGTATTTACAAGGGCAGCAAGTACCGTACGCACAAAGTCCTTATCCACAGGTTCAGCCAGTGCCATTTGCTCAGGCTCCCTATTCTCAGGCACAGCCGGTACCGCACACACAACAGCAGGTACCAATGGGTCAACTGCAGATCAAGCCGACCAAAGCGCAGATTACCGCTGCGTTCGAAGAGAACAGACAAACTGGGGTTTTTCTTCCTCCTGCGATGCCTGGTGAACCTGCAGCACGCCCCTTCCGGATAACGTTTAGCAGCCCAATCTTTATTGCTCTGCTCGTTCTGTTTTTAGGTCTTGGATTGATTATCCAGATTGCACCATATCTTTCCTAGGCTTATGAATGTTGGTTTGACACAGCTGATTCTGGGCGCAAAAGCAGGTGTAGCCTCAGATTTGGAAGCTCTGGCTTTGCGCTTTCAGAAGATGATCTTTGTCAACTGTTCGTTGCGCCTGGATGATGGAACCCAAGTTGAGGATGTTGCCCAAGAGGTTACTGAGCAGCTGCTGTCAGATATCAGTCAACTCAGAAGCCCAGAAGCGTTTACGTCATGGCTTGAGCAGATAATCGTACGCACCTGCTCGCGCAATAACAAGCGCAACAGAAACCGCAAGGCACTCGAAGTCGGATACGATTCGGAAAGCTCTGCGCGTATAGTCAACAGACTGATGGAGCAAGATGTCAGCAATCTACCTGAAGACAGTTTCGACCAGAGCCAGGCGCGCGAACATCTTCTGATAACCCTGCAACAACTACCTCAAGCTCAGCGAGTTCCGCTGATTCTGCACTACTTCGGAGCCATGAGTTACAAGCAGATCGCAGAAACCCTCAACATCAAGATCGGTACAGTCTCAAGTAACATCTCCAAAGGCAAGCGCAATCTTAACCGCCGCCTGATAGATGAGCAGTGATCGCAGTTGGTAGGTCGCTGGATGGTCACCCGTGGTTCGCTGGTGGGTCACCCGAAGCTCAACCTTACCTAAGAGCAACAATCGTGTAGAATATCCAACCGTGCCCTCGTAGCTCAGGGGATAGAGCACAGGTTTCCTAAACCTGGTGTCGGAGGTTCGAATCCTCTCGAGGGCACCACAACGCGCACCAGCCGCAACCACTGATCAACCTTCGTCAACCCGGTTTAACTTCCTCAACCCGTCAACCTCAACCCGTCAACCCCGCATCAGCCGAAATATGCTATGCAATCAACCACGCAGTTGCCCGCACAACAGTTCGTAACAGTTTTTTACGGTTTAGTACACGACTTGACCCGAATCAGACAATTTATGGCAGGTGAGTGTAGCGATATTCGGACACTGATGCGTGTATTTGCCTCTCACACGCCTTTTCTTTGATGTTTAACCTGTCACTGTTGTACTGAACCGTAAAAAACTGTTACGAATCTCAGTGCGCTTGGGGAAGCGAGAATTCTCAGTTCATTGTGGTTGACCACCACCTTTGGAGGGGTTGGAGGCTAATCTTGGGGTTGGTGGTGGTTGGCTGAGCGTTGAGTCGGGTGGTGGATCGCTGGGGCTCTCGGTTGCAGGTTTCGCAGGCTGGGTCGGCGAGGCTCGGTACGTGGCTTAGCACAGATAGTAATGTAACTGCACGCCATGCGGATAGGTGAGCTGACTTGCTACTGGTACGCTACGTCATAAGTAGCTTCGTAGTAATTCGAACCTGATAGAATATGCGCATGTCTGATAACCAGCGCTTTCTTATTCTTTGCATTGGTAACTCTCTGTTGCTGGATGAAGGATTTGCCCCTCGTGTTGCTGAGGAGTTGCTTGCTCGCTATACCCTACCATCTGAGGTAACTGTGCTTGACCGAGGTGTTATGGGCATGGCGATGCTCACTGATCTCCGCCAAGCTGATCAGGTTCTGGTTATTGATGCTCTTGACAACACGGGTGAGCCTCCTGGCACCGTCTTTCAGTTCAAACCAGATGATCTGGCAGAGCGCCAGATCTTTCATGGTGCGCATGATGTCCGTCTTATCGACGTGCTCAACGCCGCTTCCCTTTTGGGAATCACTCCCGAGGTCAACTGCCTTGGTGCACAAGTGCAGAGTATTTCTCCACATGAATTTCAGATCGGGCTTACTGAATCGGTGCAAGCTGCAGTGCCTCTGGTGATCGACCAGATAGTCGGCTGGCTTTCATCGCACGGAATCACGCTTACCCAGCACTAGCTATCTGCGCTTGCTACCAGCGTTCGCCACGCCGGTCATTTGGCCTGGAGTTTGTCTGCCTTCTGCTTTCTTTCTTGCGAGACTTTTTGCTGTCCGAATCGACTCCTGTAACCAAACCGAGCACAGCAGTTACGATACTGATGATGATCGCTGCTAAAAATGCGCTGAAAAAACTATTGATGTAGAAGCCAGTGTCGAGGTACGTGTTCGAGATCCACTTTGTCAGATACAGCACGAATACATTGAGCACCAAGGCAAAAAACCCGAGCGTAATGATGGTGATCGGCAGGGTGATGAGTTTTAGGATCGGCTTAATAAATGTGTTTATAAGAGCTAATACTGCGGAGAAGAGCAAGGTCGGGATCAACACATCACTTCCCAGAATGCCGGGAAGAGGAAGGCTTATTCCGCCGCCCATGAAACCTACTCCAGAGACAAGACTGAAGGCTGTTACAACCGCAACAACTGTTATCAGCCAGATACCGACTGCTTTGTTCACGTCATACCCCTTTGCCTAATAATCTCTCGACTGCTGCAAGGCGCGCACTGACTGCAAGTAGCCTGCTGGCTTGCTCCAGCTCCTCGATTGATGGATAGCTGGGAGCGATGCGGATATTCGAATCCTCTGGGTCTACGCCATACGGCCATGTTGCGCCAGCATCGGTTAAGGTTACCCCTGCTTCTGCGCACAGTTGTACGGTGCGTTTTGCTGTTCCTGGTAAGACCTCGAGCGATATGAAATATCCCCCGTTCGGTTTTATCCAGCTGGCGATGCCGCAGCCACCGAGATCCTCTGAAAGAACCTGATCGACAATATCGAACTTCGGGGCAAGCATGGCAGACAGCTGTTTCATACGTGCTTTGATACCGTCCAGCCCTTTACCTTGTCCGCCGCCAAGTGATTCGAACCAGCGAACATGGCGCAATTGATTGACTTTGTCCGGGCAGATTGTCTGAATGCTCATCAAGGCTTCGATCTGTGCGATATTGCTGGTCGATGATGCCAGCGCGCTGATGCCTCCACCAGCGAAACTGATCTTGGCGGTTGAGGCAAACATGTACCAGATATCCGGGTTGTCAGCCTCTTCGCAGGCAAGCGTCAGGCTGAGCAGATCGTCTGCTTTGTTGCTATCAGGATAAAGATCATGAACGGCGTATGCGTTGTCCCAGTAAATCCTGAAATCAGGCGCAGCTGGTTTCAGCGCAGCAAACCTCCTGACAACCTGATCGGAATAGGTTATGCCTTGGGGGTTTGAGTACTTGGGCACACACCAGATACCTTTGACAGTTGGATCCTGATTGACCAGTCGCTCGACCATGTTCATATCGGGACCATCATCGTTCATTGGAATCGCAATGTTCTCAAAACCGAAAAGGGCTGTTATAGCAAAGTGACGGTCATAGCCGGGGGAAGGGCAGAGAAATTTTAGTCTTGCCTGTTGGCTGAATGGTGTGTTTCCGGCAACACCGAATGACATTGCCCGAGCAATGGAGTCATACATCAGGTTCAAAGACGAACTACCACCGAGAATGATATTGCCATAAGCGACCCCAAGGTAATCAGCCATCAGCTGGCGAGCCTCAGGGATGCCTCGAAGCAGACCGTAGTTGCGAGTATCCTCACCATCCAGGTCAAGGGGGCGCTGGTCTGCAGGCAGAGCAGTCATCAGGTCCATTGCTGAGTCAAGCTGTTCAAAGGAAGGCTTACCTCGCGACATGTTCAGCTTAAGAGCACGAGTGGTGTACTCGGAGTGGCTCTTCGTCAGGCTGTCTAGTTCATCCTGCAGCTGTGCAGTTGTCATTTGCTGGTACTCAACCATGGTTTTCTCCCTAAACTAAATCTAGTCTGAAGATAGATTTGATTCGATATCTTTATTGACCTTAAGTATCATCTAGTATAACCTTGTTTGGCACATTCAAAGGCGTGCTGTTTGCGCATCTTTTGGGCCCGTAGCTCAGGTGGTTAGAGCGCACGGCTGATAACCGTGAGGTCGTTGGTTCGAATCCAACCGGGCCCACCAGAAAACCGCAGGTCGGAGATTTGTTGCACTGGAAACACCACGTAACTTGCGTGGCGTTTTGCTTTATTTGCCCCTTGAAGGTCGTTTTAGGAAACTGGCTGAGGTTAGGTGGAGACTCGCTTGCTTTCCTGCTGGATTTGGATGCTTTTACGACTGAGGGACTCGGGGGTTGCGCCAGGTGAATCTGTGTGCGCAGATGCTAATTGACACCTTGCTAGCCACATAGCACAATGGCAGTTTTTTGCACTATCATTCGGGTGCCATTTACCCGGATAAGAGGCTCTTGTTGTATCGATTACAGCATAGTATTGTATACATTGTCAGTCCGGCCATGACCCTCCTCCTATTACAGACTCTCCTCCCTCCCCGGAGTCTGAACACCACTC
>Ga0123356_10002526_pt1 | contig 19559 bp, 14 predicted proteins | sample TergutEmb28metaG_2_FD_92546 | JGI IMG/M metagenome (GOLD analysis project Ga0123356, IMG submission 92546) | Embiratermes neotenicus P3 segment gut microbial communities from Petit-Saut dam, French Guiana - Emb289 P3 | ecosystem: Host-associated > Arthropoda: Insects > Digestive system > Gut ...
CGGCGAGCAGCTTGCAAAATGATCGTCTGGATATCATAAGACACGCGCGATCGATCATATCCGAGTAGCACAGCGTTGAGGAGACACGAACAGACAACAGACAAGGGATGCCGGCACCACGGGTGCTCGGACGCTTGCGGCACTTTGCGTGCCGAAGCCGATGAAGGCCGAGGCTCGAGCAAGCCGGGTTTCGGACGGCGCGTTGCCGTGGCTACGCGCAGCATGCGCAGCAACTCTCGCGCGCGTTCGATCCGATCGGCGGCCGGGAAGCTGGTGCAGAGTTCCGCAATCTTAGAGATCACACCAAAACAAAGAGGCAGGGCCCGCTGGTCAGGGCCATGCCCAAACCGGATACCCACGAAGCTGTTAACTTGCCTTCCGCTCCTTGAATGATTTCTCGCCCGAAGCTCTTTTCGCATTCTCGATCGAAGTCTCGAGCACTTCCTCCCTGCGCCGCCTCAGGGTATCTTCGAAAGTCGTCCAGCGCGTCGAGGGGCCGGCTGGATCAACATCGATCCTCATCTGAGGGTGTACCGGAGTGACCCCGGTCTCGGCGTCCAGTTCGGCTGTATCCGCATCCGGCGCGGGACCGGTCCCCGAGCCGGCACCCGGCTGCTGCATCGTTGTCGGGGTAACCTTGCGATCGGTCGCCCGGCGATGCATCACGGGATCTTCCACCCACTTCGCCCGATACCGCCGTTGATAGTCCGCCCACTGCTCTGCCGACGTCAGTGCGGCGTGGTCGTAGGGCGGAAACTTCTCAATCTGAGATTTGGTGAGATCTACACGAAAATCATTCTCGTGCTGCACCGACGGACGAATCGCGTCAGCGGGCACCACAAACCTCTTGCCCGAAAGCCACCCGCCTGTGTCGACTACGACGAAGATGATCGCTCCGGTCGCTTCGTCGAAGACCACATCGTCAATCTCTCCGAGTTTCTGATCGCCTGGCCCATACACCTTCGAGCCGCGAATATCGCTTGCTGCCTCATTGGTATCGGAGAAGCGATAATCCCCTAACGTTCCATAACGCATAAGGCCTCCTGACAATTCCCGCTACGGTCGCGCGCCCCAGAGTTCCAAAAATCAGAAGCGCACTTAAGATGCAGAAAGGGGAGTGGCGTTTGCGTGGAACGTCGGAAGGGATCCAAGAGGCTACGGGATTCGTGATTGGCTCAATACCAGGAAGAAGGTAATAGAAAACGAACAACAACCCCCGGACACGCCAGCCACACGCCCGAGAGCAGAAGGCTCACCTTCATCGCCTTCGATTGCACCTTTTTTCCAGAGTCACACCAACCCAAAACAGGATCGCGGCACCCATTACGGTCGGAACCAACAACGGGTTGGAATGGGCAATGACGACTGTTCCTCCTTCAACCAGCGATAGCTTGCACCCTGCGACTTGCGCCGGCTTTGCGCCGGTTGAGTGGAGAGGGCACGCACTCGATGCCCCTCAGCACGGTTATAATCAGAATTCATACACATCAAACCACCGGGGTTCTCATGACTTCCACAGATGAAAGCAACGGCTACACCGTCCCCAAACCGCGTGCGGAGTGGATCGCGCAGCGCAGGCGGCAGAACACCGACGGCAACTTCTCTCAGATGCACTATGCCCGCCAGGGTGTCATCACCGAAGAGATGGGATTCATCGCCCACAAAGAAAAGCTCACACCCGAACTCGTCCGCGACGAAGTGGCCCGCGGGCGCATGATCATCCCCGCCAACATCAACCACCCCGAGCTCGAACCCATGGCGATCGGCATCGCCAGCCTCTGCAAGATCAACGCTAACATCGGCAACTCGGCCGTCACCTCGGAGATCAATGAGGAACTGAAGAAGCTTCACACCGCCGTCCACTACGGCGCCGACACCGTGATGGATCTCTCCACCGGCGGCAACATTCACGAGATCCGCGAAGCGATCCTGCGCCACTCGCCCGTACCCATCGGTACCGTCCCTATTTATGAAGCCATCGCCCGCGTGAAGCGCGTCGAAGATCTGAACGCCGGGGTCATGCTCGAAGTCATCGAAGAGCAGGCCGCGCAGGGCGTCGATTACATGACGATCCACGCTGGCGTATTGATCCAGTATCTGCCCCTGATTTCCCAGCGCATCACCGGCATCGTGAGCCGCGGCGGCGCCATCCTGGCGCAGTGGATGGCCTACAACCACAAGCAGAACTTTCTCTACGAACGCTTCGACGATATCGTCAAGATCTTCAGGAAGTACGACGTCAGCTTCTCCCTCGGCGACGGACTCCGCCCCGGCTGCGTCGCCGATGCCAGCGACGAAGCCCAGTTCGCCGAACTCAAAACTTTAGGCGAGCTCACCCGGAAAGCCTGGGAAGAAGATGTGCAGGTCATGATCGAGGGCCCCGGCCACGTCTCCATGGACAAGATCAAGGAGCAGGTCGACATGGAAGTCGAGTACTGCCACGAAGCCCCGTTCTACACACTGGGCCCGCTGGTGACCGACATCGCTCCCGGCTACGACCACATCACCAGCGCCATCGGCGCAGCCATGATCGGATGGTATGGCGCCGCCATGCTCTGCTACGTCACACCCAAAGAGCATCTCGGCCTGCCCAACGAAAAAGACGTGAAAGACGGCATCATCGCCTACAAGATTTCGGCCCACGCCGCCGACATTGCACGCCAGCGCCCTGGCGCCCGCGACCGCGATGACGCTTTAAGCTACGCCCGCTACAAGTTCGACTGGGAAAAGCAGTTCGCCCTCTCCCTCGACCCCGAGACCGCGCGCTCCATGCACGACGAGACCCTCCCCGATGACTACTACAAGGAAGCCGCGTTCTGCTCGATGTGCGGTCCCAAATTCTGCTCGATGAACTATTCGTCCAGGGTGGACGAGTACAACAGGCAAGTCCACGGCATCGAGAAGAAGGATTTTTCGGACCTGGTGGAGAAACTGGTCACCCTGAAGTGATTGGCGAGCTGCGGAAGTCGGCCTCCGCGGGAAACTCCGTGGGGACAGCTCTGACGGGGCCTACTTCCCTTCCAGCCGGATGTCCCCCACGCCGACATGCGCCCTCAGTTCGTACTTCCCATCCCCGCGATACTTTAGCGTCTTGCCCAGCCAGCCGCTGGTTTCGCCGTACCCGCCGCTGTCGACGTCGCCGATGCCGGTACTCGCGCGCACCAACCGATACGCCTGTCCGGCGGCAACCACGCGAATATCGCCCACACCCAGATCCAGATCCTTGTCGCCGTCGATGTTGTCGATCGTCATGTCGCCGACTTTCACGTGGACATCGAGGTTCGCATTCCCGGGCACTTCGAGCTCGACCTCGAACTCTGTATTGCCGTGGGACGGAGCGTGGAACTCGATGTTGGCGTCGCTGCCTTTTACATCGAAATCGATATGTGCATCTTTCACGTTGCTCTCGCGGTGCGACTTGACTGTGTATGCCAGCTTGATCCTCGACGAATCGCCGCGCCTGATATGCAGATCGCCCACGCCGAGCCGAACGTGGACGTAGCCTCCCGACACGAATTCGCGAGCATCCTTATGGGTTTCTTCGTACTTCCAGTCGTCCGCCGCGCATAACGGGACCAGAGACAGACACACCAGCACAACCTTGTGAAGCTGCTTTCGATGGAACCAGGACCGTCCAGACATGGAGCACCTCTCGGGCGCACCGGCGCCAGTGTCTGGTACGCGAGCCATGAAACCGAAGTTCCGAGGATTTCAGCTTCTGAAGTCGGCGACGCCATCCGACACCAGCTGGACGGCGATGGCGAGAATGAGAAAGCCGAAGATTTTGTTGATCGCGCCCACGGCGCTCGGTCCAAGTTTTCGGACCAGCGGTCCTCCCATGTAGAAGAAAAGGGAGACGCTGACGGCGATGGCCGCGACCCCGATCACCATTCCGATGTACGCCGAGGCATTGTTGACGTGCGCCGCCAGCGCCATAACCACGCCGATCGCGCCTGGGCCCGACATCAGCGGCATGGCCAGCGGAGTCAGGGAAATATCCTCCTTGCTCTCGGCTTCATGGCTTTCGGCAGGAGTAATGCGCGCGGTCGACGTGACCATGCCCCACGCGGTGTTGGCTACGATCAGTCCGCCGGCGATCTTCAGAACCGGCAGCGAGATGCCGAAGAAGTGGAGCACGAAGCGCCCGAAGAAAAGAAATGTGACCAGAATCACAAAAACCCACATACCCGTCTTGAACGCGGTGCGATTGCGCTCGCGCGGAGTCCAGGAGGCGGTCATCGTAAAGAAGATGGGGATTCCCCCGAAGGGATCGACGATGGGAAACAGAGCCAGAAAGGTGGCTACGGCGGAGGCGGGCAGCGTGCGCAGGAAATGACCTAACGCGTGAGCGGTGTGCATGCTAGCGGTTTCCCTCAAGTGTCCTGGCCGCGGCTTCCAGCGCGGTGGCGAGCGCAGCCAGCTGCTGGCGCGCGCGTTCGCTGTCCCCTTTGTCGAGGGCCTCGTTCACCCCGGGAATGACCACCGCAGCGTAACCCGTGTATTCTCCGGGCGCAAAGATCACGTGCCGGAACCACGGACGATGCGGCAATCCGTGGGGAACCAGCAGCTCACGCTCCGCATTCATCAACGCCTGATTGAGGCGCGCCGGATCGAGCGCAGGGTTCTTCTGCCTGGCCAACATCTTCGCCCCTGCCGATTCAAAGTGGCGGGCGGCGGTGTCCACCGCCTCGAAGTCGAGAGCGTGCGCGCCGGACTTGTCGGCCGCACGCCTGCGCGCCGACTCCAGATAGGCCTCGACCTCCTTCCCGTATTCCTCGTAGTCGTAGGGCAAAATGTCGGCATCGGCCATGCGCACCGCTTCGAGCCCAAAAACGCGCGCCATTTCCTGCACGTAGGCAAATTCGGGATCGGCAAACTTCTTGAACCACGCAAAATTGTCGAAGACGGAATGGTAGACGCCATAAGGTCCACTCGAGCTGATATCACTCGAGGGAACCCCGAGGTGCTGCAGGAACGCGGTGTAGTCGGAGCCGCTGCCCAGGTCTCCCACAGGAACGTCGGCCTTCACTTGGGCGATCGGAACTCGCCGGCTCTCGGCAACGCTCTCGCCGGGCGACTGGGCCGACAGCGGTCCTTCGGGCTGAGAAGCCTTCTGCCACCCCTCGTAAACGGTCCCCCCTTTGGGGCTGGGCACGACTTTGGTGACGTCGCGCAGGAACTGCTTCAGGCTGGGAACCGCCGATGCCCCGAACTTCGAGCCGGAGACTGCGACGTCCATATTGAAGTATGCGGGCGCGTTGCGGAGCTCGGCTTCGTGCTGCTCGACCCATTCCGTCGAACCCATCAGGCCCTCTTCTTCGCCGTCCCAACTGCAGAACAGAATCGAGCGTTTCGGCCTCCATCCCGATTTCAGCAATTCACCGACGCCGTGCACCGCCTCGAGCATCGCCGCCGTGCCGCTGTTGGGATCGACCGCGCCGTAGACCCAGGCGTCGCGATGATTGCCCGCGACGACCCATTCGTCGGGCAATTCGCCGCCGGGCGCGCGGCCCACGACGTCCCACAGCGTGCGGAACTGGTAGTCCTGCTTGAGACGAATGTGGACACGCGTCGGCCCGGGACCAACGTGATAGGTGAAGGGCAGCGAGCCTTGCCACTCGCGCGGCGAATCGGGACCGCCCAGGTGTTCGAGCAGTGGCCACGCGTCATGATAGGAAATCGGCGTCACGGGAATCTTCGGCAACTGCGCGGAGTCGCGCGGAGAAATTCGTTGCGAAGCCGGAAGCGATGGAACCGACGCGATCCCCGGCGTTGTGGGATCCCCGGGGAATTCGAACATGTATCCTACCGATCCGCGCTGCACGCCAGTGTCGGGACGCCAGGGGCCCTCGGGATACTTGTCTCCCTTGTGCCATCCGTCATCGGCGGGATCGGAATAGATGATCACACCGGCGGCGCCGTGTTCCTGGGCAATGAACACTTTGACCCCGCGAAAGTTCTGGCCGTAGCGGACCAGCACGATCTTGCCGCGGACATCGACCTTCATTCTGTCGAGTCGGTCGAAATCCTCCGGCGTGCCGTAATTGGCATAGACGACTTCGGCTTCGACATCGCCGGAGGGAGACATGCCGTTGAAGGGCATGACCACGCGCGGATCGTCCTCATAAGGGTCGTTGCCGACGTGCTCGCGCGTGGGACCGTGCATCTCGACACCAGCGGGCGCGGTCATGTCAATGCTGATCTGTTGCGGATAATTCATCCAGACTCTGTATTCGACAATTTCGGTGTCAAGGCCCGCCTCGCGAAATCTGGCGGCCACGTAGTCGGCGGTCGCTTTGTCTTCGACCGTACCCGCCATGTGTGGAACCCGGGTGAGGACGCGCAGATGCTGTTCGGCAAGTTTGGAATCGGGGACGGACAGGAATTGCGTTTCGGTCGCCGTTTCGACCGATGAGTTACGGAAGCCGAAGATTGCGGCGGAAACGTAGGGCGATCCCTTGGGTTGGGCCGACCTGGGCGAGGCGCAGAGTAACAGTACGGACGAAAAGAATCCGACGAGGAAGAGTTTCATGGGTTCAAGCAGCTAGAGTTAGTAAGGTAGCACAAGGGCGCAGACAACGAGCCTCCGAATGACAGGGAAAGTTCAGGGGCGAGTCTGTCCGGTGCCGACGATTTCGTATTTGGAGGACGTCAGCTCGGCCAGAGCGAAGGGGCCGCGGCAGTGGAGTTTCTGTGTGCTGATGCCCATCTCGGCGCCGAAGCCGAATTCTCCGCCGTCGGTGAAGCGCGTGGAGGCGTTCCAATAGACCGCAGCGGAATCGACTTCGCGAAGAAACTTGCGAGCGTTGGCTTCGTCGGCGGTGATGATGGAGTCCGAGTGCCTGGTCGAGTATTTGTTGATGTGAGCGATGGCCTCGTCAACGTTCGCCACGACTGCGATCGCCAGGCAAAGACGCAGATATTCTTCGTGCCACTCCTGCTCGGCCACGGGCCCAACGGGTAACTCGGCAGCAAGCGTGCGTGCTTTGCCGTCGCCGCGGACTTCGACGCCGGCATCGATCAGTTTCTTGACGATCCGCGGAATGTACTGTGCCGCGACGCTGTGATCCACGAGCAATTTCTCTGCCGCGTTGCAAACCGAGGGGCGCTGCGTCTTGGCGTTGATGACGATGCGGTCGGCCATGTCGAAGTCTGCCGAAGCGTCGACGTAGATGTGGCAGTTGCCGGCGCCGGTCTCGATCACCGGCACGGCTGAATTTTCGGTGACGAATGTGATCAGGCCTGCTCCGCCGCGAGGGATGATCACGTCGACCAGGCCGCGCGCCCTGATCAGATCGTGGACCGATTGCCGGGTGGCGGAGTCGAGGAGCCCGATTGCCCCCTCGGGAACGCCAGGGACAGCACACATGATTTCCACCAGCCGCTGATTGCTGCCGGAGGCCTCCCGGCCGCCGCGGAGGACGATGGCGTTGCCGGTCTTGAGCGCCAGCACGGCGGTATCGACCGTAACATTGGGGCGGGATTCGTAGATGATTCCGACCACGCCCAGAGGGACGCGAACTTTGCGGATGTGCAGACCGTTGGATTTCGTCCACTCCGCCAGGGTTTCTCCGATGGGATCGGGCAGGGCGGCGACGGCGCGCACGGCGCGGGACGTATCCATGATCCGCGACCGAGTCAGCAGCAGCCGGTCGCGCAGGGCGCCCTCGAAGCCGGAGCTTTCGATGTCTTCGCGGTTCGCCGCCAGGATGCCGCTCTGGTTTGTTTCGATGGCATCGGCAATCGCCAGCAAAAGCCCATTCTTCTCCGCCGTCGGGAGTTGCGCCAGCTTTGCCGAGGCGGCACGCGCGCGCAGCAGCCTTTCCTCGGTCGAGAGAACAGTGGTGACAGTCGTGGCCATCAGACTAGGTCTTCTGCGGCGGAAAATACGTGCCGATCTTGCGGGCCATTCCCAGCGTAATGGCCTGGGGATGGCGGCCATTCACAATGGCAACGTGGACCCCGCCTTCGCTGGCATTTTTCGCGGCGCGCACCTTTGAAATCATACCGCCGCGACCAAGCGAACTCTTGCCGTTGCACTGCGCTTCGAGGGCGGGCGTCAGTTTGCGGATCACGCGCTGCAGCCGCGGTTTTTTGCCTCCGTCAGGGACCATGAATCCGTCAACGTTGGTGAGCAGCAGCAGCCAATCCGCTTTCACCGCGGTGGCCAGGAGCGAACTGAGTTCGTCGTTGTCGCCGAAGGCGCCTTCCAACTCGCGCACAGAGACGCTGTCATTTTCATTGACGATCGGGACAACTCCCAGCGCAAGCAGTTCCGCCAGGGCGTTCTGCAGATTGCGGTAACGCACCGGCGAGGTGAAGTCGTCGCTCGAAAGCAGCAACTGCGCCACCACCTTCTTGCCGAAGAACAGGCGCTCATAGGTGTGCATCAACCTGCTTTGGCCGACGGCGGCACAGGCCTGCATGCGCGGAACATCGCTCGGCCTTTTCCCCAAAGCCAGCCCCGACATGCCGGCCGCGATCGCTCCGGAGGTGACGATCAGGTACTCGTTGCTGGATAGGTCGAGCTGGTCCACCATGCCGCGCAGCAGATGGATATCGATTTGCCCGCTGGGGGCAATGAGACTGGTGCCGACTTTGATGACGACGCGCATAGTTGTTGGCTGCGGGCCGGGGCGAATTCGCTGGTTCTTCGCTGACCGCTGAACCCCGAACTGGAGCTCGCGGCGATCCGGCGGGGAGGGACAACATCTCTATCCTGCCGTTAAAATGGCTGGTTTGGCAAGCTGAAAAAACCTGCGAAAGCGGGCGGTTGCCGAGCGGCTCCGGCCGGTGTCGATTCCAATGCGATCTTCGGCAAGCCCGCAGGCTGCCCGGATGCGAAAAAAATTATGCCTGCTGCGAATGCCACCAGCCGCTTTTCCGATCGAGTTGAAGACTATATTCGTTATCGCCCGGGATATCCTGCCGAGGCTTTGAACGCTTTGCAAAGCGAGTGCGGTCTCAGGCCCGCGCACGCCGTCGCCGACGTTGCATCGGGGACAGGAATCTGGACGCGCAGGCTTTTGGAGAACGGCAATCGGGTTTTCGGAGTCGAACCGAATAGCGAGATGCGGCTTGCGGGAGAGCGGCTGCTGGCTGAGTTTCCGAAGTTGCGGAGCGTTGCCGGGAGCGCGGAGGCGACCACGCTCGCCGATCAGAGCGTGGATTTCGTCATGTCGGCGCAAGCGGCGCACTGGTTCGATCGGGTTGCGGCGCGCCGCGAATTTGTGCGCATTCTCCAGCCGGACGGTTGGCTGGTGCTTTTGTGGAATGAGCGTGAGGTGGATACCACGCCGTTTCTCCGCGACTATGAGCATTTGCTGCTGACTTACGGCACCGACTATGAGGATGTGCGCCATGAGCGGACGACCGATGCGGTGAACGAGTTCTTTGATCCCGCACCCTACCAGGAGCGCGTGTTCGCGATGCGCCAGGAGTTCGACTACGCGGGGCTGGAGGGGCGGTTGCTGTCCTCCTCCTATGCGCCGGGGCCGGGGCACCCGAAGCATGCGCCGATGCTGCGCGAACTGCGACGCATTTTCGACTCGCGGGCGGTTGACGCACAAGTCGCGTTCGATTACAAAACGCGCCTGTACTTTGGACGGCTCAACGGCCGCTGACTGCATTCCGGTTCACGAGTTCGGCTTTGACGGTTAAAATCCCCCATCCTGCCGCCAGGGCGCGACCAGGGTTGGGCACCGGTTCACGATTGGGGAGGTTCAGTGTCTGACGAAAAATCCTTTCATATGACGCCCGAGGAGTTTCGGCGCCACGGGCATGCGGTGGTGGATTGGATTGCCGACTATCAAGCGCGCGTGGAGTCATTTCCGGTACTTTCGCAGGTGAAGCCCGGACAGATTCGGGCGTCCTTGCCGGCCGATCCGCCTGTCGAGGGCGAACCGTTTGAGGCGCTGATGCAAGATGTTGAGCGGCTGATTTTGCCCGGGGTTACGCATTGGCAGTCGCCGAATTTCTTTGCCTACTTTCCTTGCAACGCTTCCGGGCCCGGAATCCTTGGCGATCTCGTCTCCTGCGGGTTGGGCGTGCAGGGGATGTTGTGGTCGACGAGTCCGGCCTGCACGGAACTGGAAACGCATGTGATGGATTGGCTGGTTGGGATGCTCGGCTTGCCTGAGAAGTTTCTATCGTCAAAAACTGGCGGAGGAGTGATTCAGGATACGGCTTCGAGTGCGGCGCTGTGCGCGCTGCTGGCGGCTCGCGAGCGGGCCACCGGATACACGAGCAATAAGAAGGGATCGAACGGGAAGCTGGTTGCGTATGCCTCGACCGAGACGCATTCGTCCCTCGAAAAAGCGGCAATGATTGCGGGGATCGGGGTCGACAACCTGCGGCTGATCGACGTGGACGAAAACTTTGCCCTGCGGCCCGATGCGCTGGCCCGCCAGGTTGAGGCAGATCGAAGCGCAGGACTGACGCCCTGTTTTGTGTGCGCGACGATTGGCACCACTTCGTCGAATGCGATGGATCCCATCGGCGCGATTGGCGATGTCTGCGGGAAGAACCATCTGTGGCTGCATGTGGATGCTGCGATGTCGGGGACGGCGATGCTGTGTCCGGAGTTCCGGCATCTGCAGAGGGGAGTCGAGGCGGCGGACAGTTACAACTTCAATCCGCACAAGTGGATGTTCACCAATTTCGACTGCAACTGCTTCTGGGTGGCCGATCGCAGGGCGCTGATTCAGACCTTGAGCATTCTGCCGGAATACCTGCGGAATCAAGCGACGGAGTCCGGAGCGGTGATCGACTACCGCGACTGGCACATCCAGCTTGGACGGCGTTTTCGATCGCTTAAGTTGTGGTTTGTGATTCGTCACTACGGTGTCGAGGGGTTGCGCCACCACGTTCGCGAGCACGTGCGGCTGGCGCAGCAGTTTGCGGGGTGGGTGGAAAAAGACGATCGCTTTGAACTCGCTGCCCCCGCCCCGCTAAACCTGGTTTGCTTCCGGCATAAGGCGGGAGATGGGGCGAATCGCCGTATGCTGGAGCGCCTCAACTCGAGCGGGGAGCTGTTCCTCACCCACACCCGGCTGAGTGGAAAGTTGACGCTGCGGATGTCGATCGGGCAGACCCATACGCAGGCCAGGCACGTGAAGAAGGCGTGGGAACGAATCCAGCAGGAGGGGAATCTTGCGGATGGTGCGAAATGAAAGATGCTCGGCGTAGGACAACGTCGGTGAGCTTTGCATTTCTGTTTTCCCTGTTCGTTCTGCCCTCTTCATTGCACGCGGCGACGATCTCTGGAACTGTCAAGGATCCCTCGGGAGCGGTGATTGCCGGCGCGCACATCGAGATCAGTGGAAGCGGCCTGACTCAGCCGATCGAATTGATGTCGGACGGACTGGGCAAGTTCGTGTCGCCCGATTTGAAGGCCGGGGGGTACGTGGTCCGCATCCGACGGGAGGGGTTCGAGACGCTCGAGAAGCAAGTCGATCTCAGCGGCGCCCTCGAACTCGAACTCACGCTCGCCATTGCGCGGCCGCAGACCAGCATTCTGGTTCCGGGGCAGGCGCTCGCTTTCGCAAACTCCGATCCTGTCTACCGGGAATTGCGCCAGCTGGGACTTGGCCATACGTTTCGCTTCGACAAATTCACCCTGAACTACGACGTGGCGACCTTTGAATTCCAGCGGGGTACGCTGACGTGGCTCAGCCCGGTCGAGGGCAGCGTGACCGGAGCCATTTTCGTCGGCGAGGGTCATTTCCATCTGAAAGCGGTGACCAGGATCGATGCACGCGAAATCCAGCGGCGGACCGGAGCCGACGATGTGGAGGAGGACTTCACCGAAGTGGTGTTGCGCTTCACCCCGGACGAGCGCATGAAGCTTCAGCCTGGGGCAGGGGATCCGATGGAGTCCTCGCCGGAAGCGGCAAGGACATTTGCGCACTGGAAGGAGCAGATGAGGCGGCGGAGCGAGATTCCGCTCGGATTTACCGAATATCTTCTCCACGGCGAAACCATGGACAACGTCGATGCCGACGTTCTGGCGGCGATCTACAACCCGGCGCATCCGACATTCTTCAACGCGTATATCACGGGCAAGAAGCACCGGGATCTGCGTTTTTTTGTGAGAAGCCGCGTGGGTGCGGTGCCGCAGCTCGATTCGCCCGAGGAAGTCGCGCTCATCAACTACGATCCGGAGGGCATGAGCGATGGCGTTTGGTACCTGGCGCATCTGAAGTCCGAGTATGGGAATGGAACCGCGAGTTCGGAGCAGGACCGGCGGCTGTTTGCCACTCATCGTTACCGGATTGAGACCGTCATCGCCAAGAACCGGCACTTGTTCAGCACCGCCACCATCACCTTCCAGCCGCTGATCGCCGGGGAGCGAGTCATGAAGTTCGGGCTGCTGCCGAATCTGCGGGTCACCCGCGTGGTCGACGAACAGGGACAGGATCTTCACTACATCCAGGAGAGCCGCAAGGAGGATGGATCGTTCTATGTGGTGCTGTCCGAAGCCCCTCCGCCCGGCAGGGAGTCGTCGATCACCGTGGAGTATGCCGGAGACAAAGTGCTCGAAGAGGCCGGCGAAGGGAGCTTTTATGTGCTGGCCCGAACCTCGTGGTATCCCAACCTGAATGGGTTCGGGGAGCACTCGCTGTACGACCTGACGTTCAAAGTGCCGCGCCGGTTCAAAGTCGTGAGCGTCGGCCGTTTGCAAGCCGAGTCTGTGGAACAGGAGTTCCTGGTCAGCCACTGGGTTACACCCATCCCCGTGGCCGTGGCGGGATTCAACTATGGCGACTACAAGATCATGGAAATGCCCGACAGCATTACCGGCTACAAGATCTCCGGTTACTACCTGACGGAATTGCCGGACCGGCTGCGGCGATTCCGCGCTTTGCAATCGATGGCGCCGGGCGGCATGACGAAATACGCACTCGAGCAAACCCGGGCGCAATTGCAGATTTGTACCCATTATTTTGGCCGAAGCGCTTACCAGGACATCTACATCACCGAGCAGCCTGACTTCAACTTCGGGCAATCCTGGCCGAACTTGATCTACCTCCCGATTTCGGCATACACCGATTCGACACAGCGATGGATGCTTTTCGGGCATATCGACAGCAAGTTCAGCGGGTTTGTGCAGGAAGTCGCGCCCCACGAAGTCTCGCATCAGTGGTGGGGCCATACGGTGGGATGGTCTTCCTATCACGATCAGTGGCTGTCGGAAGGGTTTGCCGAGTTCTCCGCCGGCTTGTTTCTGCAGCTGGCCGTGGGCAAAGATTGGCGCGGAGACTATCTGGAATTCTGGGAGCGGCTGCGGCAGCGGATTCTCGAAAAAAACAATTTTGGATTCGCTCCCAACGATGCCGGCCCGCTGTGGCTGGGAGAGCGCCTGATTTCCCCAAAAACCGCGAATGGCTACCAGAACGTTATCTATCCGAAGGGCGCCTACATCCTCGAGATGCTGCGATCGATCATGTACAGCCAGGACGACCAGGACCGGACGTTTATCGACATGATGCACGACTTTGTGGACAGCCACCGCGAGCGGCCGGCCTCGACCGAATCATTCAAGGCGATCGCCGAGAAGCACATGACCAAGCTGATGGACCTCCAGGGAAATCAACGCCTGGACTGGTTCTTCAACGAGTGGGTGTACGGCACCGACATTCCCAGGTATCACTTCGAGTACCAGGTCACGCCGGCGGAAGGGGGGAAATTCAAGCTGCACATGACGCTGACCGAAAGCGAAGTCAGTGATCAATTCGCCATGCTGGTGCCGATTTTTGTCGACTTCGGAAACGGGTGGTCGCGGATTGGGCAGCTTGGAATCGCCGGCAACAAGACCCGGACGGCTGATGTGGTGCTGCCTGCCGCTCCCAGGAGAGTTGCCATGAACGCCTTCAAGGAGATTCTGGAGCGCTGAAGCCGTCAGTCGGCGGGCATGGGCGCCGGGCGTGGCGCGGCAGGAGTCGCCCGGGTCGTCGCTTCCCCGGTTGCCTGCAGCCACTTGCGAACTTCGGGTATTGCGCCGCGCATCGCCGCTTCCCCCACCCTGATCAGGTCGCTGGCGCGCTTGAAGTCGTCGTAGGCGAAACCGGCAACGTCGGGTTCAATGACCAGGTCGGCTGCGCCGCGCCACAGACTCGACATGGCATCCTGCGCGATGGCAAACGACTGTCCGATCACGTCGAAGAGATGGCGCGGAGGACCGCCCTGGTTCCATGTTCCCCTCAAGTGCACGGCCAGCACCTTGTCCACTCCCATTTCGCGCAGCGGGCGCGTGGGAACAGGATAAGAAAGCATTCCGTCGATGTAGTAGTGGCCGCGAATCTCAACCGGCAGGAACATCCCCGGATAAGAGCAGCTGGCGCGCACCGGGTCGATGATCGAGCCCGAGTGAAAAACCACCCCTTCGCCGGAATTGAAATCGGTGGCCGTGATGCCGAGCGGAATGCGCAGATCTTCAAACCTCCTGCACTTCAGCGTGCGCGTCAGATACGTGATCATGCGGTCGCTCGATGCGAAGCCGCAGCGGGAAAGCGTCCAGCGCGCAAAGCTGGTGAAGCGGGTATTGTGGGCGACTTCTTCCATCTCGGCCGGAGTCAATCCGCTGCAGTAACAGGCGCCGATTAATGCACCCACGCTGGTGCCGGTAATGGTGCGGACCGGGATGCCTTCCTGCTCGAGAACTCTGAGGACGCCGATGTGCGCGATGCCGCGGGCGAACCCCCCGCCTAACGCGACGCCGATGGCAGGAACACGCGGAGCCACGACCGGGGCGGTCTTGCGGGAGAGCTCCCGCCCGAAGGCCTGAACCGACCTGATAAATTTCCCAAGATGATTCACAACCAACCCCACACCACGGCCGCCCGGCCGATCTCGAAACCCACCTGCCAAGTAAGATGCCACAAAAGGGTCGAAGGGTACAGTGCACAAAGCGTGCCCCCGCCGATTTCAGGGCAAAAAGGGTCGGGGCGGCACGCAGATGACGAAGTTCCTGTATTCCTGCTAAGTTGCCCCCAGGATGGTGCGTGAGATTTCAGCCGGAGGGGTAGTTGTCCGCAACCAGGAGGGAGTCTGGTGGATGGCGGCGATTGAGCTGCCGGCGGATTCTTCTGCTGCGGCCACGGCCAGGTCAAAGCGTGCCGCTCGATCGAAAGGCAGGGCGCTTCTGTGCTTGCCCAAAGGGTTGGTCGATCCCGGCGAACAGGCAGTGGACGCCGCCGTGCGCGAGGTGCGGGAAGAGACCGGGATTACCGCGGCTGTGGTCACAAAACTCGCCGACATCAAATACATGTACATGCGCACCTGGAGCGACGGGGAGCGGGTGTTCAAGATCGTGAGTTTCTATTTGTTGCGCTACGAGTCGGGGGAGATCAACAACATTTCCCACGATATGCGGGTCGAGGTGGCGTGCGCGAAGTGGGTGCGGCTGGCGGATGCTCCGAAGCTTCTGGCCTATCGCGGCGAGAAACAAATGGCGCGCAAGGCGATCGAGTATTTCGAGGCGCATGCTGATCTTTGAGGCCCTGCTGGAAATCAATGTCCGGTTGCGATTAGTATGACGAGTTCGGGGTTCCGATTTGGAGCCGATATCAACTCCCATTACAACCCCCTCAGGTTTTCCAACCTCATTATCGATCGACCGATTCATTCTTGAGGCATTATGATGAAGCGCATCAACAAAGCTGCTGTACTGGGCGCCGGAACCATGGGCGCCCGCATCGCCGCGCATTTGGCCAATGCCGGAGTTCCCTGCTATCTGCTGGATATAGTCCCGCCCGACGCGGACACCCCCGCCCGCAACAAGATTGCGGCCGCTGGACTCGATACTGCGAAGAAATCCAAACCGGCCGCGTTCATGGATCCCTCGCTGGCACGGCTCGTCACCCTCGGCAATTTCGACGATGACCTCAAAAAACTTGCGGATGTCGACTGGATCATTGAGGCCGTGATCGAGAACCTTGCGATCAAACAGAATCTGCTGAGGAAGGTGGAAGCGATCCGAAAGCCGGGGACCATCATTACGACCAATACGAGCGGATTGCCGGTCGGAAAAATCGCCGAGGGTTTTTCGGAAGACTTCCGCCGTGCCTGGTTTGGGACGCATTTCTTCAATCCGCCACGCTACATGCGTCTGCTGGAAATTATTCCGACCCCTGAGACCGAACGGGCAGCGCTGGATGCGATCTCGCACTTTTGTGACCTGCAGCTGGGTAAAGGCGTGGTGGTCGCAAAGGACACTCCCAACTTCATCGGCAACCGCATTGGAACGTTTTCCGTCTTGAACGTGATGCGCCTGATGCAGGAAATGGGGCTCACGATCGAGGAAGTCGATGCCCTCACCGGACAGGCCGTGGGATGGCCGAAATCGGCGACGTTTCGCACCATCGATCTGGTGGGACTCGACATTCTTGGCCACGTGGTCGGCAACATGACAACCCCGGTTCACGACGAGCGCAGCGGCCTGCGCCTGCCCGAGTTTTTTGATCAGATGCTCGAGAACAAGTGGCTGGGCGACAAGACAAAAGGCGGCTTCTACAAGAAGGTCAAGGGCGGCGAGGGAGGCGAAGACGAACGACTGGCGCTCGACTGGAAGACGCTCGAATACCATCCCCGGCAGAAACCGAAATTTGCGGCGCTCGACATGGCAAAGAATGTGGAGGATACCGGGGCGCGTTTGCGTATGTTGCTGGGCCTCGAGGGCGCCGGGCCGCAGAAGGGTGACAAGGCAGGAGCCTTTCTATGGGCGGCGCTGTGCGACCTCTGGACTTATGCGGCGAACCGGGTACCTGAGATTTCTGACTCGATTGTCGAGATCGATCGGGCAATGCGGCTCGGCTTCAACTGGGAACTTGGGCCGTTCGAACTATGGGATGCCGCGGGCGTCGAAGCCACAGTCGCGCGCATGAAGAAGGAAGGCAAGCCGGTGGCCGCCAACGTCGAGAAGTTGCTCTCTTCGGGCCAGAAATCATGGTACGTCGACGATCGGAAATCACCGGCGGGGCGTAAGTACTGGGACATCAGCAAGGGAGATAGTGAGCCAGTCGAAGTGCCGGCAGGGGTTTGGTCGGTGGCGGTTGCCAGGAAATCGAATGGAGTGGTGAAGAAAAATTCCGGAGCGTCGCTGGTAGATCTGGGCGATGGTGTGGCTTGCCTCGAGTTTCACAGCAAGATGAACTCGCTTGGAGGCGACATCATCAGCCTGATCACGCAGTCGTTGAAGCCGGGCGGGCCGGGCGACAACTTCGACGCGTTCGTGATTTCGAACGATGCCGCGAACTTCTCGGTCGGAGCGAATCTGATGCTGCTGCTGATGAGCGTGCAGGAAGAAGAGTGGGACGACGTGGATCTGGCCATCCGCCAGTTTCAGGGAATGACCCAGGCGATCAAGTTCTCCCCCAAGCCAGTGGTATCAGCTCCGTTCGGGCTCTGCCTGGGCGGCGGGACGGAAATCTCGCTGCACTCCGCGGCGCGCCAGCCCCATGCTGAGTTGTACATGGGTCTGGTGGAAGTCGGGGTGGGACTTTTGCCGGGCGGCGGGGGATGCAAAGAGATGCTGCTGCGCGCGGTGGATTCTGCGGCCGCTTCGCGCGGCAAGTCTTCCAACGAAGCGCTCGCCGGCTCGGTCGAGATGATGGAGGCGATGAAGAAAGCGTTCGAGACGATTGCCACCGCCAAGGTGGCCACATCCGCGCAAGAGGCGCGGGCTTACGGGTTTCTGAGCGATTCCGACCGGATCACGATGAATCGCGAGCGCGTGCTTTCCGACGCCAAGGCGCGCGCACTTGAACTGGCACGCGCAGGTTACGAGCCTCCGGTTCCGCGGAGCGACATTCCAGCCCCGGGAGAGAATCTGCTGGCTGCGCTCAAGATGGGAGTTCACCTGATGCGGCAAGGCGATTTCATCACCGATTACGAAGTGAAGCTCGGAGCAAAGATCGCGGAGGTGCTGTGCGGCGGAAATATCACTCCCGGCTCGCCGCTCAGCGAGCAACACATTCTCGACCTCGAGCGCGAAGGATTCAAGTCGCTATGCGGCGAGCGCAAGACACAGGAGAGGATTCAGTACACGCTGAAGACGGGCAAGACGCTGAGAAACTGACTCGAGCAAGGAGAATCGATGCTGCCGATCGCGTCTCTGGTAATGTTGTCTTTCGGCGGTGCCCGCACAATATGGGTCCGCCCCCAAAAATTACACCCCGAAAATTACTACCTTGACAACTCACTTGCAGCCACAAGAGCAAGACCGACACCTTCACCGGACATCTCGAAATGCCTTGTTCGATTCCAACCCGTGATCGGTCAGCCGGTGACTGCGGCTGACCTGCCGGAAGGGAGGATCCTATGAAACGCCCGCGCATTTACGATCCCTTGCAGGCCGTGGCTCTGCTTGCCATGGCTTTGTGCTGCAATTTGTGTAACGGCCAAAGCGACAGTTCTGCGAAAGAATCTGCACCGGACGTCCCGGATGCGATCGCGGCACCCTCCGGACTGGAGCCGGTGCTGTTTGTACACGCTTCCGGATCGCAGATCTACACTTGCCAGGCGGATACCGAGGGTAAGTACGCCTGGACGCTGAAGGCCCCTGAGGCGGAATTGAAGGACCGCAAGGACAAGGTCATTGGTCAGCACACCGCCGGGCCGACGTGGAAGCTGAAAGACGGCAGCGAGGTCACCGGCAAAGTGGCGGCTCATGTCGACTCGCTGGACTCGGATTCGATCCCCTGGCTTTTGTTGAACGCGGTCAGCAACTCGGGAAAGGGTGCGCTCGGAAAGGTCACGGCCATTCAGCGTGTACATACCCACGGGGGCAAGCCCGGCAACGAAGCTTGCGACGAGGCGCATAAGAACGCGGAAACCAGGAGCAGCTACACCGCGGACTACTATTTTTTTGCGCCGGCGAAGTAACCGAACCCCAACTGAAGCCGCCGTGGCTTGGCCGACATCGAATGAGGTGGTGGAAGGAGGCTTGTATGCGGGAAGTCGTCGTCGCGTCATCGGTTCGGACTCCGGTAGGACGCGCGTTCAAGGGCACTTTGCGTGCCACGCGTCCGGACGAACTTGCAGCTATCGCGATCAAAGGAGCCCTCGATCGGGTGCCGCAACTCGACGCGAAGGAGATTGAAGACGTCATTCTGGGTTGCGCGATGCCGGAGGCCGAGCAAGGAATGAACGTGGCGCGCATCGCATCGTTGCGCGCAGGTTTGCCGGTAGAAGTGTCCGCATTGACCATCAACCGGTTCTGTTCTTCAGGGCTGCAGGCGATCGCCATGGCGGCCGAGCGGATCATGGCCGGCGGCGCGGAAATCATTGTTGCCGGGGGTACCGAATCAATGTCGATGATTCCCATGGGCGGGCACAAAATTTCGCCGAACCCATGGCTGGTGGATCATTATCCCGACGCCTATCTTTCGATGGGTCTGACCGCCGAGCGCGTGGCCCAACGCCTCGGGATCACGCGTGAAGCAGCGGACGAATTCTCGTTGCGCAGCCACCAGAAGGCGCTGGCCGCGATTCAGGCCGGAAAGTTCGAGGACGAGGTTGTGCCGGTGCCGGCCCGCTTCAGCACTCCGAACGGATCGAAG
>Ga0123356_10002527_pt1 | contig 19557 bp, 17 predicted proteins | sample TergutEmb28metaG_2_FD_92546 | JGI IMG/M metagenome (GOLD analysis project Ga0123356, IMG submission 92546) | Embiratermes neotenicus P3 segment gut microbial communities from Petit-Saut dam, French Guiana - Emb289 P3 | ecosystem: Host-associated > Arthropoda: Insects > Digestive system > Gut ...
AACAACATTCATGAACGCAGTCATGGGATATGAAAAAGCCGACGGTCAAATATTCCACGGAAACACCGATGTATACAACGAATTTGACAAAATGAAATATGAAATCGGATACGTTCCGCAACAGGACCTGATCAGAGGAAGCGACACGGTTTATGCCACCCTCAGCAATGCCGCAGACATGAAAATGCCGCGCAGATCATCACAGGTTCAAAGAGAAGCAAGGATCGAAGAAGTTCTTCAACTCTTGGGACTTCAAAGAGAACGGGATTCAATGGCATCAAAACTCAGCGGAGGTCAGCGCAAACGTCTCAGCATCGCCGTAGAATACATAGCCGATCCGAGCCTGTTCTTCCTTGATGAACCCGATTCGGGACTTGACGGTATTATGGCAAAAAGTCTCAATGACAATCTCAGAACGATCGCCGACACAGGTAAAATAATCATGGTAATAACACATTCACCGGATCGTATAGCACATCTGTATAACAAAGTGATCGTGTTGGCAAAAAGTATAGAAAGCAACAGCGGCCATCTTGCATTTTTCGGAACGATACCCGAAGCGCTCAAGTTCTTCGAAACAGACTCTCTCGAAGGTGTCGTCAAACGAATCAACCGCCCCGACGAAGGCGGCGACGGCATGTCGGATCACTACATAAAAAAATACGAACAATACATCGGATAGGAGCATGAACCTTGGAAAGAATATCAAGATTCGGTCAGGTAAAAGTATATGTCGGCAAATGTTTTCGCGCATTTAAAAATGAACGCGGATGGAAGATGCTCATCAGTGCGGGAATAATAGCGATCATAATATCATGGGTTGCGGGTGATGACATGTTTTTAACATACAGTGCGACACGATCGGGAGCATTTGCGCTTGTCTGCGCATGTATATGGACCGGTATATTCAACTCGATACAGTCGATATGCAGAGAACGGGCAATAATCAAAAGAGAAAACAGAACGGGACTGCATATATCATCATACATTGTCGCACATATGATCTATGAAATGGTACTGAGTTTTATACAGGCATTCATAACGACCGTCATCGTTGTAATAATGCGTCACCCGCCGACAAACGGAATATTCACCTTAGTGTTCACCGAATTGCTCATTACATTCTTCCTTGTTATTTTTGCCGCAGACGTATTGGGGATGCTTGTTTCATGCATAGCAAAAAACGAAACCGCCGCAATGACGGCAATGCCGTTTGTACTGATCCTTCAACTTGTAATGTCCGGGATAATTTTTGAACTGCAGGGTGCGGCATCATTTGTATCAAACCTCACGATCAGTAAATGGGGAGTCAATGCAATATGCAGCATTTCAAATGTTAATATGATGCTTGATGCATTGTTCGCACCAAACTTCGACAGATCGCAATACACATTTCTCACAAGTCATTTGGCACAATTATGGATGATATTGATCGTATTCACCCTGATTTACGGTATTTTGGCTGTATTCAGTCTGAAGATGGTAAGTAAAGATAAAAGATAACGGAGGTATCCCGGTTGAATTTAAGTACTGCATATTATTCCGCAAAAGGCGGCCGTAACGTAAATGAAGACAGTGTATCCGTTGCCGAGTGCAACGGCGGCGCGGTCGGAGTCGTTGCCGACGGACTCGGCGGAGAAGGTTTCGGTGATATAGCATCAAAACTGACCGTAAAGACACTGATAAAAAAACTCGCTTCCGAACCCGTTTCGGCAAGTGTTTTAAGATCCGTTATCAGTTATACGAATAAAGAAGTTCTGAGCAACCACACCGACAGCAATAAAATGAAAAGCACTGTCGCGGTTTTATACATTGATAATTCAAAAGTTCTCGCAACACATGTAGGTGATACGCGAATATACCAGTTCAGAGACAGTGCAGTCATTTACCAATCGATCGACCACAGCGTGTCCCAAATGGCAGTAAACGCCGGTGAAATCACTACGGATGAAATACGCGGTCACGCAGACCGCAACAAACTTTTATGTGCTCTGGGAACTTGGGATAATCCGAATCCCGAAGTCATAACTCTGAGCGCAAAACCCGGTGACGCGTTTCTTCTTTGCACCGACGGCTTTTGGGAACTGATAACCGAATCCGAAATGATTAATTTCCTGAAAAACTCAACAACCGCAGAAACCTGGCTGACACAAATGCGCGAAACCGTCGATTCGAGAGTCAACCCCTCAAGTGATAATCACACAGCGTTGGCAATACTGATAATATAAAGAAAACTACCCGTTGCGGGTAGGGTGATCATAAACCGGATTGCGTATAATGAAATATCTTATATCGGGGGAATGTACCGTGAATACACAAAAACCGGTCACTGTATCAACAAGAGGGATATGTCTGATCATAATTCTCGTTTTGCTTATCAGCCTTTTTTCGGGATGCGGCAAAAATGAAATCCTTGACCCCAATGACCCGATAACACTCACGTTGTGGCATAATTACGGACAACAGATGGGAGGGGTCGTCAGAGAACTGTTGGATGAATTCAACACAACAGTCGGTGCCGACAGAGGGATCAACATACAAATATCTTATATAGCAGACACAAGAGAGATAAACGACCGACTCATGATGGCAGTCAACGACGATCCCGGAGCACCCGCACTTCCCGATATAGCAGTCATTTACCCGCGTATCGGTATTACATTGGCAGAAGCGGGCTTGATTGCAGACATTTCCGAACAATTTACCGAAGAAGAACTGGCCGCTTATGTTCCTTCATTTATCGAAGAAGGAAAGATGGGCGGTGATATTTTATATATACTCCCCGTAGCCAAATCGACAGAAATATTATATCTCAACAAAACAATATTCGACCGTTTTGCAAGTGAAACCGGTGTTGATATATCAAAACTCGAAACATTTGAAGGCATCGTCGAAGTATCGGAGTTATATTATAACTGGAGCGACGGCAAGGCATTCTTTTACCCCGAAAATTTATTTCACATAGCTATGATCGGATTTAAGCAACTCGGTGATGATTTTATTCACGACGGGAAATTGAATTTATTATCACCGACATATAAAAGAATTTGGGAGGCATATTATCCTTCAGCGGTAAAGGGAGGGACCGCCGTATTCGACAACTACGGAAATTATCTGATGGCAACAGGTGAAATAGTTTGCATAACCGGTTCATCCGCCAGTATCACATTTTATCCCGAAACAGTAACTTTTGCCGACAACACCAAAGAACCGCTCGAACTTGAACTGTTACCGTATCCGATTTTCGAAAACGGAGAAAAAGTTACAATACAACGCGGCGGCGGTATGTGCATTTTTAAATCGGACAGTACAAAAGAATACGCGGCAGGTGTATTTCTCAAGTGGTTTACCGATCCCGATCAAAACATAAGATTCACACAACAAACCGGATATATGCCCGTAAAAGAATCGGCATTTGAAGATTTCAGAGCAGACACAACGCTTGATGTATCTCGAGAAAATATCAGAAAATTATACACCACACTCAATACTACACATGAAAATTATTCCCTGTTTATTCCGCCGGTATTTGAAGGTCTAAATGAAATGCAAAGAGAATATAACCAAAGATTGATGAAAATTGCGGAAACCTCGAGAAACGAATTTTTTGATTTACTTGATATACTCGATCGAAATACAGCTTATGAAACAGTTTCAAATGATGTATTTAATAATTTTGTTTCCGCTCCGTAAGCTGTGTAAAAAGATCGATTTGTTTATAATTAATGTGTACAAGCATACAGGTGAAACGTGATGAAAAAAGCTAAACGAAATCTTCGTATCAATGTTCCGACCGTGCGCCTGAATCTGTATGCGTTTTTATTTGCATTAACGGCACTTTCGATGCTCGGAGTTTTTTCGGTACTTCTTCTGACAGGACGTTTACCTGCGGGCTCAGGTGATCCCGAAAAATTTTTAAGCAGAGAGTTTGAATATCATCACGGAAACATATCGGAACAATTCGGAGAGATCACGGTTCAGCTTGTTTCACTGTCACAAGCAGTTTCCGGAAGCATCGAATATTATTTGGCGGAAAAACAAATCAACGTCGCACAAATCAGACAACATCCGGAAATATTGGAAGAACTGATAGGAAACGAATTGGGACGCCTTCAATATGCACTGGAAAAAACTGATACGAGCGGTGTGTTTTTAATATTGGATGCAACAGTCAACCCTGCACTTGATAATGCCGCAAACTCAAGAGCGGGAATGTATATACGAAAATCCGAACCTCATGTTTCGGGAGCGGCAACTGCTGTATATAATTATTTTAGAGGTTTTTCAAGGATCGCATATCAAAATAACTTAAACATCATGGTAAAGTGGGATATGGAATTTGATGTTGAAAATCGTGACTTTTATCACATACCGATGCAATACGGTATGAACTCTGAGTTACCTTTATCAAAACTTTATTATTGGAACATGGAAAGTATAATCAACGATCCTGACGAAGTTATGTTGTCTTGCAGCATACCGCTTACGGATTCCGGCGGAAATGTATTCGGAGTGTGCGGATTTGTTATCAGTCAATGGAAATTCGAATCGAAACATATACCCGACACCGCTGACTACCGTGATACGGTAAATATATTCGGAGCTTTAAATAATAACGGGCTTGATACCGGCAACATTTTTCATGCGGGGCAACAATCGATAATAAACATGATACGTGAAAATACGATCTTACCGTTACCGCCGGGTTCGGATTTGAAACAACTCATGACAGATAACGGTGATTCGTTTTATGTTGCATATGATGAAGTAAAATTGTATCCGAATGATTCGCTGTTTTCCGATGAAATATATACTGCGGCGCTTATACTTTCCAAAAAAGAAACCGATGAAAGATTGAACAGGGAGATAATTCAGTTAGTCGTTGTTTGTATTGCACTGTTGGCAACGGGTTTGACGGGAGCATTTATTTTTGGTAAACGATATTTACTCAGTCCGATAGAATCTGCACTGATCGCCATAAGAGCCGGAAAACTTGAGGATGTTAAAACGAATATAATCGAAGTGGATCGATTGATCGAGCAGGTAAAAACACAACGATCTGATGAAAAACCGTTTCCCGATGACTTTTTTGCCGATTTCTTATTATCTGTAAAAACACTTACTCCGGCGGAAAAACGAATATTCACGTATTATATTAACAGATCGGATGATAAAGAAATAATGGCAGGGCTTTTTATTACCAAGGATGCATTACATAAACATAATCTTCGGATATTTGAAAAACTGAATGTTTCGAGTAAAGAAGTTCTTGTTACATATATCGAATTGATCAAAATGAGCGGACAGGCAGACAAAATAATGTAATGCGGCAGTGAAAGGTGTTTTATGGGCATAATGCCGGAAACAAATCTTTATATCATCGTGGTTGTTTTATGGACAGCGTCGTTTATATACCGTACGACACAAGACCAAATGAAACGGGCATCATTTTTAATGGGTCTGCTTTTGATATGTTGGTCGGTTCTTCACCTGACAGAAAGCCGGACAGGACTTTCTCCGGTTGCGAGCCGTTATATTTGGTACAGTTACAATGTCTTTGAATTGATGTTACCTTTGATTTTCCTGTGGATGGCATATGTGGTCGATAAACCGAACGGTAAAACAAAACTTCCGATATGGTTCAAAACCGTATTGACTGTTAACTGTTTTAATATAATTCTCAATCTGACAAATGATTTGCACTTGTTTGTTCATCCGATGGATATAAATGATCCGAACTGGCTGCAAAACTACGGTTACGGTCCGGGGTTCTTTTTTTGGCAAGCAGGTTGGATGTTACCGCTTTTGGCATCCGTAGCTATAATGTTCACAAAAATCGGTGTTTATGTACGAAAACGGATGTTACTGTTACCGTTATTGTTTTTTTCTATGCAACTTCTGTATCAGTATGCATATATAATTCGTGTCCCTGTTGTATTTCAAAGCAACAGGATCATGGTCAACGGTATATTTGTATTGTTGTTCGTCGAATCGGTGATCCGTTCGGGACTTATTCCGGTCAACACAAAATACCGTACGATTTTTACTCATTCACCCCTGAGTATGAGAATAATCGACGACAAAATGCATACTGTTTTATGTTCGGCCGCAGCAGTTTGGTATGATTACGAAACCTTTAATGAAGCACTCAGCTTATATCCGAAACCGGCACGGGAAGACGAAAATACGCTTCTGTTTGCAGCACCGATCACCGGCGGATATGCATTGTGGCAGGAAGACATTTCTGCTCTTACCAAACTTAATAAAGAAATGGAAGATTCCGTAAATAAGTTGACAACAGCAAATGCATTGCTTGCCGAAGAAGAAAAAACAAAAGAAATATTACAGGCGGAAATCGAAAAAACACAACTGATGAATCAACTCGAAGATGAAATATCAAATCACACAATACGTCTTTCCGCAATGATCGAACAACTGGAAAACAATGCGGACAAAGAAAAAGCAACATCACGTATTGTTTTATTACTCTGTTATATCAAACGTCGTTGTAACTTGTTTTTCAGAGAAAAAGAATCAAAAATGCTCCCTGCCGACGAACTCACGGTATATTTTGACGAACTGGCAGAAATGGCAGGATATTCGGGTGTAAGGATCATTGTTACGAGCGATTTGATAAAAGATCTGTCGGTACGTCATGCCACACTTTTTTACGATCTTTTTTATAATGTCATATATTGGGCGACATGGTCGGTAAAACCGTATATTTTAATTCAACTCAGTTCAGATGAAGAAAATATTATATTACGGCTTCTTCCTTCCGAAAACGCAAACTCTTTCAGACCCGGGAGAGAGCTGCGTGCAGCTATTATAAATAACAACGGTGTCTACGCAGTAAAAGATCTCGATGATGCGACCGGCTTGAGTCTTATATTCGGTACAAATATGTATACGAATAATGATTCGGTACCGGAGCGGAGAGGAGGTCCGGATGTTTGACTTCTTTGCTTTACCCCGGATCGTAATATTTATTGCCACGATTTCAATTACGCTGTGTTCCCTGACGCAAACCGTTGCCGCTGTGACAAGCTTTTTCCGATACCCCCGCAATCGTGCCCGGATCTCGGAGACATCCTTAGAACTGTTGATTCTGGGACACATCATCCTTTGCATGATTCTTCACATGCAGACAGAAGATGAATTCCGATCCGGTATACTTATTTCGCCTGAATTTATCACCGCAAGAATATTTCTTTTTTCGGCAATTGTACTCGCAGTGATTTCGGTAATTTTATTTACCGGAAAAACACGATCGGTATCGGTCGTTATTGTCGCAAGCATGACCCTTCCGGTCATTGAACATTTGACCGGTTATATGTTCATTTATTTTAATCTTGCGGTAATAATTATTTGGTTTGTTCGAAGCATCATATCGGGTTTATCTTACGGCAAAGAAAACAGGAACAGTTTATCGGCATCATCCGCAAAAAATATGATCGATTCAATGATAACAGGTGTAATGTTCTGTCAGCAGGACGGGTTTATACTTCTTGTTAATAAACAAATGCAACGCCTTATGACAAAAATTACCGGCAAAGTTCAACGAAACGGAAGACACTTTTTCGGGATGCTGACATTGGGAGAAACGGACCCGGAGTGCAGTACCGCGTGGTTTGAAGATAAAAACGTTATTATACTGCCCGACGAAACAGCATGGCAATTTACAATAACAGAACTTTTGATCGGAAAAAAGACATATATACAAATGACTGCAACAGAGATCTCCGAACAATGGACATTGACTGCCCGATTGAATCCGCAAAATGAATTGTTGATGAGGCGACAGGATGAATTAAACGAAACAATAGAAAATCTGCATATATTAAGCCGTGAACAGGAAACACAACGTGCAAAAATGCGTATCCACGATGTTTTGGGAAAACATCTGAGTGTCTTGCAAAGCACCATTTTCAACAACCGAACACCTGATTATTCATTGCTTAAAACTATGTCACAGGAACTGCTCGATGACCTTAAAACTCCTCCGGAAGAACCGACACCGTGGGATGAACTGGAAACAATGGAACAAATCTTTGATGCGATCGGTGTCGGTATCGAAATTTCGGGAGAAATGCCGAAAGATACGGCAAAAGGACGGCTCTTTACCGATATAACAAGAGAAGCGGTAACCAATGCAGTCAGACACGGTTTGGCAACTCGGGTCATAGTTCATATGGATGCTTCTGACGGTAACAGCCACTTGAAGATAACCGACAACGGACATCCGCCGTTATCGGTCAAAGAAGGCAGCGGCATAAAAGGAATGCGGAAAATGATCGAACCGTTCGGCGGATCTTTATATATCTCTACAGAACCGAAATTTGTTCTGTTGGTCGTTTTACCGGATTTTTATGCAAAGGAAGAAAAACAATGATCAAAGTGCTTATTGTCGATGACCATGAATCCGTATGTGATTCATTATCGATCACTCTTGAAAGGACCGGTGATTTTGCCGTTATCGGGAAACTGCCGAGAGCCGATCATGCTGAATTGTTTTGTGAAAAAATGAAACCTGACTTGGTTTTTTTGGATGTATGTACTGCAGAAGGAGCTTCGGGATTGGAAGCTGCAAAAATAATTCGACAAAGATTTCCGGAAATAAAAATAATAGTTATGTCCGGATTTGATGAAATAACTTATGCTCCGCGAGCAAAAGAAGCCGGTGCTCATGCATTTATTTTCAAATCAAAAAGCCTCGATTATTTTTCCGATGCGGCCAAAGGTGTTATTGAAGGTAAAACATACTACCCGGAAGCTAAAATCATTCCGATGCCCATGGGGGAAGCCCCGCTGACGGAAAGAGAAATGGAAGTATTGCGACTTTTGTGCAAGCATATGACCGGCAAAGAAATAGCGGAAGAATTGTATATAAGCGAAAACACCGTTAAATATCATAAAGCTAACATGCTTGCAAAGACGGGATTCAAAAAGGCGGTTGACCTCGCATTTTACATGATCACCAAAGGTTGGATAAATCCGCAGTATTAAAATGGTGTACGGAAAGGGGTGTACGGAATGAACGGTAATAAAGAACCGATGATGCGGACATTCATAATTTTTTCTGCAGTCGTTTATTTCATCATTCTTGTTGCGGGAAGTATATATTTTATTTTTTCGATGCAACAGATCATAAGAACAAACAAAGGAAATGAACTTTCTCAAATGCTTGAAACAGAGCGGATCCGTCTTGAATCTTCGCTCAACTCAGAAATCGCGATCGTACTGAAACTTGCCGATTCGCCGCTCATGCGCAGATATTTGATGAATCCGGACGATTCGGAACTCGAAAAAGTTGCATCGGAAGAAATCGCGTCTTATCGTAATGCATTCTCCGGATATTCGATATTTTGGATTAATGATTTGGAAAGGATTTTTTATTCGGACGATAATGAACCGTATTGGGTGGATGCCGATGATCCTGTTAATTATTGGTATAATATGACTCTTTTTGAAACTGAAGTATATAATTTCAATATAAATTATAATCCCGACATAAATGAAATAAAATTATGGATAAATGCACCGGTTTTCGATAATGCAGGAAATCCTGTTGGAATGGTGGGAACAGGCATTGAACTCAATGAATTTGTTGAATCGATTTACCGCAATGTTGATGAACGAACGGAACTGTACTTTTTTAATCACAGCGGCAAAATATTCGGAGCAAGAGATGTTGATTTGATCATTGATAATATCAATATTGCAGATGTATTACATAAAAAAGAGATCGATATCTTTGAAGAGATCAGTAATCTTGAAGAAGGGAAAACACATATTTTTGACGCACAAAACGGGATAGCCGCAATCAGTGCAATACCGTTGCTTGAATGGTATTCATTTGCTCTCGTAACGGACAGCATTGCCGATTATGATACTGCGATGACAGTATTGTTTTTATTGGTTCTCGTACTTATAATGCTGATAATAATCTTATTCAACATAGTAGTTGCCAAGTTTCTCAAGTCCTTACAAAAAGCGACGGAAAACCTCGCGGTAACGGCAAAAATCAGAGAGCAGGAATTGATAGCGGATAATGAAATGCTCGATCGTCTCAATCAAATGAAAAATGAATTTTTTCTCAACATGAATCACGATTTCAAAACACCGCTCAACGTAATATCAACAAGTGTGTTCAATGTGATCGATATGTGCGATTTTGAGCTCGACAAAAACATAATCAAAGAAGTTATGGGAAACGCACAAAATGAGATCATGCGCATGGCAAGAATGGTCGACAGTGCAATGAAGCACTCGGCTCTGTATGAAAGTCATGAAGACATGAAACCGATGGATATTACGGAGCTTTTACGTACGGGAGCAGAAACGTATCGTGCATTGCTTGAAAGACAGGGAAATGAATTGATTTTGGATATACCGCAATCTCTTCCGCCGATATTGGGCAGCACGGATATATTATTACACGTGTTATCTAATTTATTATCCAATGCAAACAGATACACAAGAAACGGTTTGATAACAATATCGGCCGAAACAAAAGATTCCGAATTTCTGATCGTCAGAGCCTCTGATAACGGAACGGGAGTCAATCCCGAACTGCTGCCCGATGTTTTTAAACGCGGTGTATCGGATGCAGGCACGGGTCTCGGATTATCAATATGTAAAAGTGCTATAGAAGCACATGGCGGGACAATAGGTATTGAAAGCATCCCCGGTGCGGGAACAACTGTTTGGTTTTCAATTCCTATTTATAAACCGCAAGGGGAGGATGAAAATGAACGATAACCTTATATTTGACAAAACAGGATATTTATTGCTTGTTGAAGATGAACCGGTCGTACAGGCAAATAACAAGATGGTGCTCGAGCGGAGAGGTCACAGATTGCGACAGGCATACACACTGGAAGAAGCACGAAGTATTATCGCCGATCAACCGCCGCGGGCAATTATTCTGGATATTCAGTTACCTGACGGTAACGGACTTGATTTACTTCAGGAAGTGAGAAACACCTCAAATATCCCTGTTCTTGTTCTTACGGCAATGGGGACCCCAAAGGATATAATCAAAGGACTTGAAGCCGGCGGTGATGATTACTTAACAAAACCGCATGACCTGCAAACTTTTTTGAAGCGTGTTGAAGCACTGTTACGAAGAGCTTCACTGCTCACCGAAAAGTAAATACAATACAAAAATCGCGCCCGAATTATGAGGCCCGATTTTTTGTGCTCAAAACTACCCGCCGCGGGTAGGGCATAACCGATAAAAAGTTGTATTATTGATAATGGGAGTATTAATAAAATTTAACGGAGGGTTTTGAAAAATGGGGTTATTTGATAAAAAAACATGTGATATTTGCGGCGGTAAGATCGGAATGCTCGGAAATCGTAAACTTGATGATGGCAATTGTTGCAAAGATTGCGCAAAACAACTGTCTCCGTTTTTCAGCGAACGAAGAAAAAGTACCGTATCCGACATCAAAGAACAACTTGCATATCGCGAACAAAACAAAGCGGCGGTCGCTGCATTCAACACGACTCGCACATTGGGGCTTGTTACAAAGGTTTTTCTTGACGAAGATGCGGGAAAATTTGCTGTTTCGGGAGCAAAAAGACTCAGTGACGAAAATGCCGACATCATGGACTTCTCTCAGGTCACGGGGTGCAATGTCGAAGTTCAGGAAAGCAACAGAGAAATAAAACGCAAAACATCTGACGGAAAAGAAGTGAGCTTCGTTCCGCCTAAGTTCAGCTATTCGTTCACGCATTATATAATCATACACGTCAACAGTCCGTGGTTCAATGAAATCAAATTTCCGCTCAGCAAATCGATCGAAGTCGAAACAGCAGGCCCCCGCAATGCACTCACAGGTACAGCCGAAATAGGAAGGAAAAGTAATGAATACCGTCAGGCTGAAGCACTCGGTAACGAAATCAAAACGGCACTGACCAAAGTGCGACAAAACGTACGTGCAGAAGTTGTTGCGGCAAATACACCGAAAACTGCTCAAATCTGTCAGTTATGCAACGCTTCTTGCATCCCGGACTCGCAAGGATGCTGTGAATATTGCGGAGGCGCAATGATCGCATAATAAACGATAATTATACAATCGTAAATAAATCGCCGGTAAACATGAAAGTGATTAAATTAAAAGGAGAAAATAATGAAAAAATCAATGCTCGTATTAATGGCTGTTATGTTATGTGTATCAATGCTCGCAGGGTGCGGCGGAGAAGCGGAGGAGCCGGAAGTCATGCCTGTTGAAGAAGATGAACCGTTATTGATGACCGAGCCGGGACCCGAACTTGAACCGGAAAATGAACCCGTATCGGTACCTGACGGAATGATTACAGTCGAAATCATAAACGCCGATTTCGGTGACATCATTTTCAGTTATCCCGATGACGGCAGTGTCACGGTTACGATCGCCGAACCCGGTGCTGAAAATGATTCTTTGATACCCGCTGATGAATTCAGAGAATTATTGGGTGTGATAATCATGAATGACAACAATGTTGCATTTCAAAGAGCTCTTATAGCCGGAGATGATTTTAATATACTGGTTGGTTATACGGATTATTATGATGGCGGCAATATTTATAATACATTCGGCATGGTTGTAAATTCAAAAACGACACACGGAGCGCAACCTTTGACATATGACGGGCTTAACGGAATTTTACATTATCAGCATGTGGCAACAATTTCTTTTCCGGCGATAACTCAGATTGCCGGCAGGGTGATTCTTGTTTTCCCAAACTTCATTGAAGAAGATGATGATGTCAGCGAAATAAGCAGAGGATTATTTGAGCGAGAGGATGTACAGGCAATCCTCGGTACATTCAGATTCCCGGGAGAAATGCTTAATGAACCGCGGCTTGAAACACAGCCGGTCGACAACCAAATTTTTTCGATAACTCCGGCAGACGGTTGGGAGGTTTCAGCTTTCTCTACTATGTGGCATACTTATGAGTTTAAGAAAGGTGATATGCGGATCGAGACAGAATCATCATCATCAAAACCTCTTACTGAACCGATAGATGAATATTTCAACAATTCGGTATACAGCAGTGACCTTGAAGAACTTGATAATGTGACCGTAAACGGTCAGGAGTTCGTAGTACTCCGCAGTGAAAGATGGGGAATGTTCTGGTTGTTTACTTCACGAGGCGGCGGTCCGCTTGATATAAACGGTGAGGGGCATTTTGAGCTGATAATCAGAGGTGCAAACAACCTTGACGATGTAATGCCTTTGTTGAATACACTTACTGTAAAATAACAAGATACATATCGGATTCTTGCTTGAATATAGGCAATCTTTATAATATAATAATTTTCCGATATCGAATAAATCAAATGTGAAGGTGTATGTATGATTAAAAAGGGAAGCCCCGGAGACGGATTTATTCTGTGCTTATTACTGAATTTGCTTTTTAACTTTTGGTGGGGAGCTGCAGCGTTTATTCTGTTTATATTATATCTGTTGCTGGGTGTTCCTCTCTTTTTAACATTTATCGGACTGTTTATTTGGTTTTTCATTGCTTTTCTGAGTACAGCATTGGTGGTATGGGCCGTATCCGTTCCGCAAGACACAACACCGCCTCGTAAAAACTTAAATCCTTATTCGGCAAAAAACTCCGATGTCTTCAGCCGGCAAAATGAAGCTGAAGACACTGAAGAACCGGCACAATCGGAAATATCAAACGAAGAAAATACTGACACTAATATTTTGGAGGAATAGAAACATGGGTCTTATCAGAGCGGCATTGGGAGCAGCCGGAGGAGTGATGGCAGATCAATGGAAAGAATACTTCTATTGTGAAGCACTTCCGGCAGATGTTTTATTGACAAAAGGTCAAAAACGTACCGGCGGACGCAGTTCAAACACAAAAGGCAGCGACAACATTATATCCCAGGGTTCGGTCATTGCCGTAGCAGACGGTCAATGTATGATAATCGTTGAACAGGGCAAAGTCGTAGACATTTGTGCAGAACCCGGAGAGTTCACATACGACCAATCAACAGAACCGTCGATTTTTTCCGGCAGTTTAAGCAAATCGATCCCTGCAGTATTAAGCAACATCGGAAAACGTTTCACATTCGGCGGAGAGCCTCCTAAAGACCAAAGGGTTTATTACTTCAACACAAAAGAACTTGTCGGAAACAAATACGGTACACCTTCACCGGTGCCGTTTCGAGTCGTTGATACCAATATCGGCTTGGATATTGACATAGCGATACGTTGTTTCGGAGAGTACAGTTACAAAGTTGTCAATCCGATCCTGTTTTACACAAATGTCAGCGGAAATGCAGAGGCTGCATATAAACGCGATCAAATAGACGGTCAACTCAAATCCGAGCTTATGACCGCTTTGCAACCCGCTTTTGCACAAATATCGGCTATGGGTATCCGTTATTCGGCTTTACCCGGACATACAACCGAACTTGCAGAAGCACTCAATGAAGTTCTGTCAAACAAATGGCGCGACCTGCGCGGATTAGAAATAATCTCATTCGGAGTATCATCGGTAAAAGCATCCGAAGAAGATGAAAAAATGATCAAAGATCTGCAAAAAAGTGCTGTTATGCGCGATCCTAACATGGCTGCGGCAACACTTGTCGGAGCACAGGCCGATGCAATGAGATCTGCGGCAAGCAACGAAGCGACCGGACCGATGATGGCTTTTGCAGGTATGAATATGGCAGGAAATGCCGGCGGCATGAATGCGCAAAACTTGTTTGCAATGGGTCAGCAGCAACAGCAACAAGCAGCACCGGCGGCCGCTCCCGCAGCGGTCGGATGGTCATGTTCATGCGGACAAACAGGCAATACCGGAAAATTCTGCGCCGGATGCGGAAGCCCGCAACCGACAGCAGGATGGACATGCTCGTGCGGACATGCAGGCAATACAGGTAAATTCTGCAGCGAATGCGGTTCACCGCAACCTTCCGCCGGATGGACATGTTCTTGCGGCAATTCGGGTAACACCGGAAAATTCTGCAGCGAATGCGGAGCACCGCAACCGGCGTAATTTTACCGGAGAGAAGGAATAATTATGTCAACACAGGTAACAAATTATCAATGTCCGAACTGTACCGGTCCGCTTCGATTTGACGGAGGTTTGGGACAGCTTGTATGCGATTACTGCAGTACTGTTTACGCAGTTGAAGTCATTGAGCAATTATACGCCGACAAAGAACAGGCGGCAGCAGCTGCGGGTACGGAACCGCAATGGGATTTATCAATGGCGGGCGGTCAGTGGAGTGAAGAAGAAGCGGCGAATATGAGAGGTTATATTTGCCCTTCATGCGCAGCAGAAATAATCTGCGATGCTTCAACTGCCGCTACTTCATGTCCGTACTGCGGAAATCCGACTGTAGTACCCGGACAATTCACCGGTCATCTCAGACCGGACTTTGTCATGCCCTTCAAACTTGATAAAAATTATGCGATCGCTGCTCTGACGAAACATTACAAAGGTAAGAAATTCCTGCCGAATTGCTTCGCAGCTAAAAATCAAATCGATGAAATCAAAGGGATTTACGTACCTTTCTGGCTCTTTGACGGTGAATCATACGCAAATATGCGTTTTCGCGGAACTGTTGTACGCAAGTTCAAACAGGGAGATTATCAAATCACGGAAACAGACCATTATCGTGTAATAAGAGAAGGAAACGTGATATTCGAAAAAGTACCCGTCGACGGATCAAGCAAAATGCCGGATGCTCATATGGATTCTTTGGAACCTTTCGGATACAACGAACTGATGCCGTTTTCAACAGCATATCTGCCCGGATTCCTTGCAGATAAATATGACATTGATGCCGAAACATGCGGCAAACGTGCAAATGCACGCATTAAAGCAAGCACCGAACAAGCCATAGCGTCCACCACAACCGGTTATACAACCCTGGTCCCCGAGTATTCGATCTTCAATTTAAAAAAAGGCGATGTAAAATATGCATTATTACCCGTATGGATGCTCTATACAAAATACCAAGGTAATAATTATCTCTTTGCCATGAACGGACAAACCGGCAAATTCATCGGAGATCTGCCGGTCGATAAAGGCAAGTATTGGAGTTGGTTTGCCGGGATATCCTTACCGGCGGCGGCAATCTTGGCTCTGATACTGTTCTTACTGTAAGGAGGCGGTTGTGATGAAAAAAATACTGCTTTCAATTTTGCTCATATTTATTTTAAGTTTTATCTTTACCCCCGAAGCACAGGCGATCGAATTGGATTTGGTTGAAGATCTTGCGGGAGTGTTGTCTGCTGAGCAATCTGATGCTCTTTTGAAGCGAGCCGAAGCTGTTTCTTCAAAATACAGATGTGATGTAATGATCATCACAGTAGAAGAAATGACTGACAATGACGGCGCTTATTTATGGGCAAGACATATATATGAAGATTATAACTTAGGATACGGCGATGAAAAAAGCGGGATACTGCTGTTTCTCAGCATAGCTGAAAGGGATTATGCTCTCATAGCATACGGCTTCGGCAATACTGCATTTACCGACTACGGAAAAGATATAATGCTTGATAATCATATATTGCCGCTACTGAGAAACAACCGATACTATGATGCATTTTCCGCATATATCGATAAAGCTGAAGAATTCCTGTCAATGGCACGTGACGGCACTCCGTTTGACAGACACAACAGTCCCGAAGCTGCAAGAAATGCATTGATGATAAAACTCGCGGTTGTAATTTTATTACCGTTACTGATCGCATTTTTGATCTGTTCTGTATGGAAAGGTCAGATGAAAACAGCAAGACCCGCACTCACTGCATGCAATTATATTCCGCCCGGCGGCTTTCAATTGACTGCTTCTGCCGATACGTTTCTTTATCAGACAAGAACACAGGTAAAAATCGAAAGAAGTTCATCTTCCGGAGGCACTTCAACAGACAGCAGAGGTTTTTCCGGACGAAGCGGAAAGTTCTGATCATAATTAAATTCTGCAGTACCGGTAACTTATCAGTTACCGGTACTGTCATATTTCTTCAAACCGAGATAAAAAATCCCGACAGCCGCAGACATAAATAATACAGCCGCAAGCGGTGTAAACATTCCGATGACTTGCCCTTCTTTACCGAAAATAAATGCGGTCGGAAAATAACTGACAAAAGCAAAAGGTATTAATAAACAAATAACAGCTTTGATCGCGGCAGGAAACAAATTGATCGGATACTTCGAAAAATCACCGATCGTATGCACCATAAAGGGAAAAGAAGAACTGTTTGCTTTGAGCCAAAAAGCAGACGATTGAGCTGCCGTGTAAATAGCCATACGAACAACAATTGCACTGATCAATATTATGAAAGCATAAACAGCTGTCAGTACTGTCAATGTAATGTTCATGTTTATCAATGACATGGTGATCAATACTCCGCCGAGGAGTATATTTCCGTAACCGTTCATACCGATCCTTGAACTCAGTATTTGAATTATGACCGGAACCGGCCTGATCAGCATTCGGTCAAGTTCGCCTCTGTTGACAAAGAAACCGATACCCCATATTCCTTCAAAAAACGCCGAACAAAATCCTTCCGTAAAGTATACCATTGCATATAAAAATACCATTTCCCAAAACAGCCAACCCTGTATTTCGGGGATATTTCGAAAAAGCACCCAAAGGAAAATAAAACCGAGAGCTTGTGAAAATGCACCGGATATAACCGAAATCCAAAAATTGCTTTGATATTCCAAAATCGCTTTCAGTTGCTGTGAAATCAATCTTGAATAAATATATATGTATCGTAAGATTTTTTTCATGCTACCCTCCCGCCACAGTCACTTTGCGAATTGCCGTGTTCCAAAGCAACATACCGCAAAACCACAGGACAACTGCCCAGACAGCCTGAAACGCTAATAAACCGATAATATCGTATATATCACCGGCAGTTCCTGTATATATAGAAGCCGGTATATAAACGATCCCCCGAAACGGTAAAAAATTGCTGACGGAAAGCATTGTGGCGGGGAAGAAAGTGATCGGGATCAATGCACCCGAAAATAAATCCGTAACTGCACCGCGTGCCCAACGCAAACCGACACTTTCGGTCGTGAAAAAGCACATCAGGCCAAACAGATAAACGATTCCGAATTTGATCAAAAAAGAAAAGATGATACTGATAAAAAAGAAACCGGTATGAATTGCACTGACCGGAGCATGTATACCGCCGAAAAGCGGAAGTATTATAATGCAAAATGCCAATGATACAGCAATTTCACCGACACTGCTTCCGACGGTTCCGGCAAGTTGCATTTTTTGAAAATTCAAAGGTTTGATCAGATCCGCGGCAACACTGCCGTCGCGTATCTTTGATGATATCCTGCCTTCCGAGTACCATGATATAAGTGCATTGACCGTAAAAGTAATAAAGAGATATGTTTTCATATCTTCCCAAGTGTAACCGTTTAAAACATCATGCCCCGTAAATAAACCTCTCCATATATAAAAGAGTGTTACAAGCGCGACAAAACGTCCGAGGACCGTAAAAAAGTATGCTCCCCGATATGCCATGGAATCCTGTATTGCGATCATTATCAATGAACGGTATTTTTTATGTATCATCATCGACCGCCTCATTGCTTCCCGCTTCATTTAAGTCAATAGTACGGGAGTAAACCTGTTTGATCACGGTTTCGATTTTCGGCTCGTCAACGGAAAAATCATTCACATCCAACAGCTCGATGGCTCGACTTATCAAGTCGCGAGCCGAAACTCCGTCTGTATCAAAACTCATATGTATTTCATTTTCCGAAGGATATGTTATCGTAACGTTATTATCATCGATATTGTTTGTAAGTTCATCTTTTATCGAATCATTGATCCTTGAAGATGTCTCTATTTTCAAAGTACGTTCACGTGCAAATCGATTTTTGACTTCATCCAATGTTCCGTCATAAATGATCTTGCCGTAATCGATGATAACAATGCGCCTGCATATGTCTTCGATATCACCTATATCATGAGTCGTCAACATGACGGTTGTCCCGTTATTGTTGATTTCTTTTATAAATTCACGAACACGTTCTTTAACGTCGATATCCAAACCGATAGTCGGTTCATCAAGATATACGATCATCGGATCATGAAGCAATGATGCCGCCAAATCCGCTCTCATTCTTTGACCCAAGCTGAGTTTTCTGGCAGGCTGTCCGATAAATTCATCAAGATCCAATACTGTTGAAAAACGTTTTAAGTTTTCCTTATATCGTGATTGCGGAATTTCATATATATCTTTTAATAATGAAAAAAACTCAATGATCGGTATGTCCCACCACAATTGAGTGCGCTGCCCGAATACCGCACCGATTTTTTTGGCATTCTGTTCACGACGCTTATACGGCAACACACCGTCGACCGTCACACGCCCTGACGACGGCACCAAAATCCCCGTAAACATTTTTATCGTCGTAGACTTTCCCGCCCCGTTTGGGCCAAGAAAGCCGTAGATCTCCCCTCTTTTCACTTCTAGGGACAGGCTGTCTACGGCTTTGGCGCCTTTTGGGGAGTAAGATTTGTTAAGGTCCTCAATTAACAGCATGGAGCTTTTTACCTGCCTT
>Ga0123356_10002528_pt1 | contig 19556 bp, 10 predicted proteins | sample TergutEmb28metaG_2_FD_92546 | JGI IMG/M metagenome (GOLD analysis project Ga0123356, IMG submission 92546) | Embiratermes neotenicus P3 segment gut microbial communities from Petit-Saut dam, French Guiana - Emb289 P3 | ecosystem: Host-associated > Arthropoda: Insects > Digestive system > Gut ...
CGCTGCTGACTCCTGCCACTCAAAGTACTTGTCCTGTATGTCTTTTATCATCTGCAGCCATTCAATTTCTCTTGCTGCAAGTTCTGCCATGTACCTTTGTTCAAGTGTTCTGGATGTCAGTTGTGTTAGTTCTTCTCCTACGAAATAAAACTCAAAGTAAAAGTCCCTGTCCATGTTCATGTAGCTGGACAGGTCACTTAGCATTACTTTGTGCATGTTTCCTAAATGGTTTTTCCATGCTGCTGAGTTTCCGTATGCGCTTTCTGCTGCTTGTCTTAGTACGCTAATATCAGTATTTCCGTTTAGATAAGCGTCTACTGCTGCTTGAAAATGGTACTCATTTATCATCTGAGTTTGGGCATCTGCTATCCAGATTTGCTCCAGTTCTGCTTTTGTCTTTTCTTCTTCTTCACTTGCCCAGATGTATAATGCTATTAATGCGTCTGTTACGCTTGTAAATACTTCTTCTGAGTTTTGTTGCATTGTTTCCCAATAGGTTTTTAAATCTACCATGTTGTTTGATTTAATCTTTCCTGTGGCAGCAAGAGCTTGTTTTATTTCATCCCAGCCTATGCCTTGTTGGTTTACTTTTTCCAATGCGTCAAGTTTTGCGCAAGAAGCCAAGTATTCTTTTTTATGATGGTTAATTTTAGAAAGATTGTCGTTTAAGCCTGTTATCCACTTTGAAATATTATCCTTTGTTCCGTTTAATACGACTCCTATCTGTTCCATGGCAGTTTCATTGACGTTCCGCATTGTTCTATACATAAAGTGTATTCCAATCAGCCAGGGGTTGTTCAAGATTCCGTTTGCCCATAAATATTTACCCTCAACATGATTGTATGCTTGCTGGTATAACTCAATCGCATAAAATTGAGAGAACCCTTTGGAATAATGATTGTCTGTTGTTAATGTAAGGATTACATAAAACTCTAAGTCTTTTCTTTCCTGCTCGCTTAGGCTTTCCCATGCTTCCCTAAAGTAATGTTCGTAGTCTGTTATAGAAAGATAGTCCCCGTATTCCATTAATGAATCGTTATTTTTCATGTGGGAATGAAGAGATCTTTCAGCATTCCAGGGGTCATTTTTAATTATCACGCTGCTTAGTCCGGAATTATCGTCTTTAAACTCTCCAAGCGGCGAATAATAATCATTTAAAAACGAATGTTCATCACCGTTTATCAGTGTTAGTAAAAGATAGTTCCTTGCATAGCTCCATTGGGTTGCCTTGCCGCTGTCTTTAAAGTACTCTGCCATTCTTACGCTTAAGTCTCTTACGGCTTCTTCGTACCGGCTTATTGTGTAGCGTTCATCTTGCGGCGAAACTCTCGTGTCAAAGAAACTTGTTAGGTCTGTTCCCTCGTTTTCTTCTGTCTTAAAGGCGAGTCTTCCGTCTACTACGGTTATGTATTCATTGATTGTTGAATCATGGTGCCCAAGTTCGTATAGGGCTCTTTGGTAGTTTTCAAAAGCTTTCTGGTTGTTTTCCTTTTCTTTGGCTGTTGCCATTACTACTGCGTTCGCGGCTTCCAGAGCTTTTATCTTTCTTGTAAAGTTCTGTTCGTAAGACGCGTATATTACATTGTACTCGGGGTTGTCGTAATTGCGGTTCTTTTCATTACTGTATAAGTCCTCAAGTACGTTTAAAACTATCTGGGCTTTTAATAACTTTTCCTTGCACTCCGCTAAATTGGTTGTCTCTAAGTTTATATAAGAAGTGCTTGCCCATCTTTGTATGGCATCCTGTTTCTCATACTCAAAGCGTCTTTGGTCGCTTGTTTCATGGGCTCTCTTTAACGTGCTGTACTGATTGTCGTATATTTTTCCTATATTTATGAACTTGTCAGTCTCGCTAAAGTATGTTTCCCTTATTGAGTTGTAGATTTGTTCTTGTTCCCTTAATCTTCTTTCCGCTTCTTTTATTTCTTCATCATTCGGGATGTTTTTTGTCTCTTCGTAGTTTCTTACAGTCTGCGCGATCTGTTCGTACTGGTTTTGCACTGCGTTAAATCTGTTCGCAGCTTGGGTCATGGCTTGTGAATACAACATAAAGTAATATGCTGCGCTCTCATTCGCTTCTGTCACATTTGTGTTTGCGTACAGTGCAAGAGCGTCGTTTACTCTGTTTGTCGCGTAAATGGCATAAAACATAACATCCGCTATGATGCCTTCTTGAAAACTTTCAGCTGCTGTTATTTCATCATTTGCCTTTGTTATGTATTCATCTACAAGATACTGTCTCCAGTGTTTTTCATTCTCGTCCAGCTCAAATATAAATATGGCTATGTAGTTAATAAACGCATTCTTCCAGTTGTTTATCTCCTGCTCAAGCCACAATGGCAGCGCTGTAAAACTTTCATCAAAGTCCATTATAAACTGGATTGTGTTGCTCTGGGCATCGCCTGGTTTGGAAAGTATTACAGATGCCAGGTTTTGTATGTCGGGTAGGGCATTCCCTTCTGTATCTAAACCGTAGCTGCCAAACAGTTCTTTTATGGTTGTTTGTATGTTGCCTAGCATTTCTTCTTTGGAAAATGTGCTTAAATGTGTGCGGGCTTCTTCCAGCATGACTCTTTGCTCTTCTGTAAGTTCATACCTTTCATCGTTTAACATGCCTTCCAAAGTGTTTTGCATTTCTCTTTGTTCTGCTATATCAAGCAGGATTCCATACTCAAAGGCCGCCTTGTATATCGATTCGTCTCCTGTCTTTAAAAATGCCCTGTACTCTTCTGCAAGGAAATCATACCTTTGGTTAAATTCCATCATGTAGTAACTGCCAAGGTTTACGGCTGCCATGGATAGTAATGTTGTGTACTGTAAGTTTAAATCGTTTAGCTTTTCTTCTTCCCATTGCAGCTGAAGTGTAAGGTTATACAATACTGTCTGCTGGCTCTGTATGTCCTCTCCTATGGCGTTTAGTTTCTTTAGTTCTGTTTCATAAGAAGCTATTGCAGCGTTATATGCGGCTTTCGCTTCATCCCACGCACGCTGCCCTTCGGCGTTTGTCATTCTTCCTGCGCTAAGGTCGCTTGCGTAGTCTGTTACTGCCTGCGCTATCTCTGTCTTTCTCTCCCAGTACAATACAAGCGCCTTGGCTCTTATTAAGGCTATCTGGTATTCATCAAGGCAGAAGTCTTCGCTTGCAGCTCCGTGTGCTGTTATGTCCTTTAATACGCCTTCACCTAAAAGCTGGGCGTAATCTGTAAGGAGTCTATCCCGTGCATCAAGCGCCTTTTCCATGTACGAGTCATACATAAACTGGGCTTTTTGCGCTTCTTCTTTGTTGTTTTGCTTCTGCCAAAACTCAAGGCTATCTTTTGCGGATATCGCGGCTGATGAACATAGAAGATACATATCGATTAACGCTTTTACTCTGTTGGTGCCTTCTCCTATGCGCATTGTCATGTTTAATTCAAACTCTTTTTTGGCTTCTGTTATGGTTCTGTTAAAATCTTCAGAAAGATTTAAGAATAACATTTCCCCATTCTTAAACAGTTCCTTGGCGCTTAGTTCCCACTTTTGCCTTTCTTCCTCAAATTGGTTAAATGCGCTAAGCCATATCGCCTCTCCTTCGGAAAATAACTTAAACGATTCCTGTTCCCATTCTAATCGCCTTATAAAAAATCTTTCCTCGGCTTCTTCCCAGGCTTTTAATCCTCTTTCAAATTGTTCCCGGTATAAACGAAGCCATTCTTCTCCCATTATCGCAAGGTCTCCTGTCCCGGCTTGCGCATGTTCTATCCTTGTGTTTAGTTCTTCTATGCCTATATTACATGTCTGTTCTGTCTGGGATATTAGTCTCTCTGTAAATATACGAGCCGATTCGCTTTCGCTCCTGCTTCTAAGACTCCATATGTCCCTTGTTCTTCGGCTTAGGAATATCCTCTCTTCTCTTAAAGCTATGTTTTCAAACTCTACTTTTATCGCAGCGCTTTTAGCTTCTGCTGTGCCTGTGAATGTTTCGCCCATTGTAAAACGAATGTCTTCCGGGATGTATGCCAATAGTTCAGGATAAAACCCTATTATTACATTGTTTACATGCTCAAAAGCTTCGTTTCGCCATTGTACTATGTCGCTTTCGTATTCCCTGCCTTCATCTCCAGGGCGTATTATTAACGGATCTCCTGTCTTCTCGTCAAAGATGATGTTTCCAAGCTCGTCCATGTGCCAGGAATAATTTCTTTGTGTTTCTTCTAAACCTCGCGATAACTCCATTAAAGCTTTTTGCGCAGCTTCGCCAAAGAATCGTCTTTTAAGCCACTCTGTAAATCTTTTTTCTAGCTCTTCATCGCTCCACTTTTCTATGTGCCTCTTTGCTTCGTTAATAGATTCCTCGTCCTCATACAGTTTTTCGGCCATTAGTTCCCACGCGCTTATCGCCTGCGTTATGCCGTATCTTGCCTGCATTAACCAGCGCTCAGGGTCTATTTCCCTGTCTGCCCTTGTAAAATGACTGTCAAATACAGACGCATTAAAACCTCTTGCTTCTCCAAATTGATTCGAAGAAAGAGGCTGCGCGAAAATTACAGGCGGAAATAACCCGGCTGTAAAAATAAACGTTAATAAGATCGATAATGTCTTATTTAAAAATCTGCTTCTCATACTATGCTCCTGTTCGTTTTCTTTTCTCCCGCTCAAGCGGAAGTTTGGTTATTGATACTAGTGATGGAATTACCGTAATTGAACAAATGCATGAACATGCTACTCCCATTGCGCCGACTAATGACAATGTTCTTATTAGATTGTTTGCTCCTTCTGTAAGAAAGAGAAATGGTATTGCCCCCGCTACTGTTGTTCCGGTGGTAGAAAGTAGAGCAGGCATTTTATTCCTAAGAGCGGAATATATACTGGCTCTAGTTCGTATGCCGTCTACACATAGTATTGCTGCGTTAATTGTCATTCCGCTTACTGCGATAAAAGCGCATGCGATTGCAGTGTTGTATGAACTGCCGGACAATACTAAAAACAGTGCGGGAACTGCAAGGGATGGAGGTATGGCGCATAGAATCAATAACGGGATTGTGAATGATTCATTAATGGATGCAATTATCATGTAGCAAAAAAGTACGGCCATTATTAGCGAAAGTACGGTTGCTGATAATCTTTCGCTTTGTTTTATTGCCTCCGGATCAAACTCAATTGAATAGCCGGGCGGTAATTCCAGTTTTTTAAATAGTTCCGATAATTCGTTTTTTACATGACGCGGATCCATTGGCTTTGTGGATATTGTTATGGATGCAGATCTGCGTCTGTTGTCTCTCCTTATGCTGGAAGGTTCAGTGTCTTCATAAACAAACATAAGGGTTTCTATCCTAAGCTGTGAAATCGCTTCTTCTTTTCCGGCTGCTACTAGCAGATTAAGCGCTCCTTCTCTTGATTGCTGCGAAATACTTTCGCTCAAAATGCTTTTGCTCAAAATATTTTCGCCGGTTTTGATTCTTACATCAGTTTCTTTATTCAAATTAATTCTTTTGTAGGCAACAGGGCCGTATACTCCTGTGCGCACTCTGTTTGCCGCAGCGGAAAAACTAATATTTGATTCTGCAAATATTTCCCTGTCCGGACGCAAAATCAATTTTTTGCTTCCTTGTTTAAAATTAAGCACTCTTTCTCTTACTAAAGGATGGTTTTCCAATATGGCAGCAAGTTCTTCCGCAAGTTCCCTGCATTTTTTGTCTTCATCGCCGTATATTTTTATTTCCCAGTAATGATCATTAACGGAGTTTTCATGAAAGAATATAAAACCTCCGGGAATGTGTATTTGTTTTGCAAGGTCTCTTACTATGTGTGCCTTTGTCTGCTTTGGATCAAACGAAATTAAAATAGAACCGGAACCTGTTCTGGCTCCTGTTTCTGCATTTTTTATTCCTGTTATGTTTAATAATTGTCCGCTGTATGCAGCAAGGTGCCTGTCAACTTCTTCTGCAAGCAGTCCTCCATCAAACTCTGCCTGCGCGTAAATAGAATCTTCCGAGCCGTACTCTGTTGTATCAACGCCTTTGGATATTAATAATAAAACCGCAAAGACCGTTACTGCTGCGCTTATTACAAGCACAGCTGCGGGATAACATACGCAAAACTTTATTGTCGCTGCAAAGAACCGGTTTATTTTTCGTAATAAAAAACGGTTTTGTTTTTTTTGCTTTACAAAAACTGGTTTTTCTTTTTTGCGGTTTAAGCCCCATAATAATAGAGGCGGAAGGAGTGTCAGGCTTAAAACAAGCGATGTAATTGTTACAATGGCGATGGCGCTTGCTATTATTTTTGCGCCTCCGTCTTCTATTGCAGAAAGCGGGATTAATGCCGCGACTGTTGTAGCTCCTCCGGCAACAAGCGGTCCTGTTAATGACGCAAGCGATATAGAAGCGCTTTTGTAAGTTGTGCATTTACGCAGTTTTTCTGAACAGAGTATTACAGCGTCTATGGCTGTTCCAACTCCGGCGGCTATTCCTGCAAGTAATAATCTCTCTACGGTAAATCCGCCAATTGTCAAAATAGAAATCGATATCAAACAAATTAAAGGAATTGCCAATGCGCAAAATAAACCGGATGTTTTAAAGCCGTTTCTTCTGTTTAATAAAAAGCTTATAAACGCAACCATTACGGCGCCGGTTAATGCAGCGTTAAAAACTGAATTAAACGCCGCTCTTTCTTCTGCGCCAAGGTCAGATAAAACTGTAAACTCAATCGGCAGAGATAATGCATTTAATTCTTTTTTTATATCTGCTGATAATTTACGTAGGTCTGCGCCGTCTCTGCCAAGGATAGCAATGCTGGCTGTTTTTCTGCCGTTAAGCCTTGAATATGTTTCCGGTTCGCGCTCTTGTTCTGTAATTACTGCAATGTCAGAAAGTTCAAGAAATCTTCCTTCTCCAACCGGTATTAGCGCTCTTTCTAATTCTTCGTATCTGCCGTCAACTGTTATGATAATTTCCTTGTTACCCTGTATTATCGAGCCGGCTGAAAAAATTGAATCGTTCATTCCAAGTACAGACGCAACAACAGAGGGTTCCAAATTAAGTACAGCAAGTTTTTCCTGATCCAAAATGATGTATATCTCTTTTATTCCCGCTCCTGATACCAGTACTTCCCCTGCTCCTTCCAGGCTTTCCAGTCTTGGTTTAACTATTTTTTCCAGTATATGGTGCGCAGATTGCGCCGCATTTTGCGCCGCAGAATGCGCAGTATCAACCTGATCTTCAACGATAACGGCTGCAGACCATACAGGGACTCTTGAATTATTGGAGCTAAAAATTTCCGGTCTTTGCGCCGATGAAGGAAGTGTTTCGTACACTCTCTGTGCTGCATCGCGTACTGCTTCGTACCTTCCCTGTATTCCCGCTCTAAATCGTACAAAAATATTGGAAAGACTATTTTCGCTGGAACTTTGCACAGATAAAATACCGGGTATCGAATAAAGCGCATCTTCAAGCGGGATTGTAACGCTCCTTTCCATTTCCTCAGCGTCTATGCCATAGTGTTTTATTCTTACAACATATGAACCTCCTGTGTTCTCTTTTATTTTTTCGTTAGAGTTAGCTATTACAAACAGCGATACTGCGCAAATACCTGCAAGCAAACAAAGGCTTGCTTTTTTTCTTTCCAGCCACAAGGTTAACGCTTTCATAACGCACCTCTTTTAAAGTAACGGACAAGAACCGGAGGTATTGCAAAAAGGCTGATCAATGTAGATGCTGCAAGTCCGCCAAGCATTGCCGATGCCATGGATTTTTGTGAATTACCAAGCGGACTGAATATTAAAGGCAATAACGCAAAAATTGTTGTTACCATTGTGATTAATATTGCAGAAAGCCGCTCGCATGCTCCGCTGTGAACAGCTTCTTGTGCAGTTAAACCCGCTTTAATTTTTTGATCGCTTATCTCATACAGTACTAGGCTGTTATTTACTACAAGTCCGAATAATACTGTAAGTCCAAGAATTGCGCCGGAATCGATTTTTGCTCCGGTTATTAAAAGAGCGGGACCTGCGCCTGCAAGGGAAAATGGTATGCTCATCATTAGAATTAATGGAAGAAGAAATGATTCAAATTGTGCGCCCATTGCCATGTAAAGAAGAACAAGTACAAGCAGGACATATATTAATAAAGAAGAAAGATACTTGCTAAAAACTGAATCATCAGCCTGCACTGCAATTTTTTTTACTTCCTGCGGTATTTCTTTTCCCGCTTCTATATCTACATAAATGGCATCGGATCGATCCAGGCGCGCAAGGGATGCCTGCGCTTCTTTTTGTTCTATTCTGCCAAGAGCGCCAAGATATACAGTTTTTCCCTGCGGTGTTTTTATCGGTGTTTGTTCAAGCTGCGCTATTGGATTAACCTGCGTAGCAGTGTTACCTATTATTCGTACATCAAGCGGTTTACCTTCTATTTCCAGTCTTGTTACGACTATTCCTTCGTTTAGAATATACAGAGTTTCTGCGATCTGTGCGGCAGGTATAGAAAGGTATGCTGCAGCTTCTCTGTTTGGATACAGCCTAAGTTCCGGCCTTTGTCCGCGAGGCCGAAAGTTATTAGAGACCGACGCTGATTTAAAAATATCTTGCGCTATTTCTATTTTTTCTTCCAGATCATTTATATCTTTGCCTTTTATTACATATGTTCGTTCTGACGATAATCCCAATATTACTTCTGCTTTGTCTCTTGGAAAATATACAGTATAAGGAACATGATCGTATTGTTCCATTACAGCTTTTATCTGAGTCATCGCCGAATCAGGCTTTATTCCTTTTTTTATAACGCAGCGCAGAATAAGTTCTTCTTTTTTATAATCGATATCCGCTCTGCGTAAAACATCTTCTTCCTGTGCGCCGGCTCTTCCATATACAGTTTTTACAGACGGCAGCCCTGATAAATGATTAGAAGTTGTGCTGGAAAAATGTAAAATATTTTCCAAAAGGGTTCCGGGGGGGAAGTTTACCGAAACCCAAACTTCTTCTGCTTCATCCGGATTAATAAAAACCACCGGACGCATTAAAAGCGTAAAGAAACCTGCTGCGCTTAATAATACGGCGATAAGAAAGAGTTTTCCCGGACGATAAAGAAAAATCGAAAGAAAAGACGAATATTTTTTTACAAGGCTGCCGTCTGTAAAAGCTGTGATTTGTGAACTAAAGAAAAATAAATAAAGCGAAGGAAGGCAAAACTGAGCATAAAACCATCCTGCGCATACGGATGCTACCAGAGCAATCGCTATTTCTCCAAAAAGACTGCCAAGCGGCCCTGGAAGCATTATAACCGGCACAAAAACAAGCGCCGTAGTTATTGTAGATGCCGCGCTTGATCCCGCAATTGAAAATGTCTTGTTTCCAACTTCTTCTGGCTGCGGCGCTGTTTTGTTTTTTCCAAAGGATCTATGCAGCAGATCCAATATCAAAATTGAAATATCAGAAACAAGGCCTATTCCCATGGCAAGCCCGGATAAGCTCATTGAGTTTAGTGTTTTTCCTGATGCAGCAAGTACGCAAATTCCTGCTGCAATGGAAAATGGAATAGATAATGCCGCTAATATACTGTATTTTAAACGGCGGATAAAAAGAAATATAACTGTTATTACCGCTGCGGCGCTTAATGCTGCAGAAAATAATAGTCCTGTTATGCCGCTTATTAATGATGAAGCTGAATCGGTTACCAATTCTATCTTTGCATCACGGGAAAAAAGCGCGGCGGCTTCGTTCAGGGTCTTTTGAATATCCCGCGACAGCCGCAGCGGATCAGATCCGGGTCTTCGGTAAATTTCCAAAGCTGCCGCTTCTTTTCCGTCATAAACAAATATGCTTTCCCGACGCGCAGTAGAAGAATATAATTCTCCGGCGTCTTTCACCATTAAAGAGCCGTTTCCTGCAGGCAGTATTATTTGTGATAACGATGAAACCGAATCCGGTCTGCCAGAACCTGTTATAACTAGTTCCAGATTTCCTTCGCGGGCATTTCCGGCTGGAATATCAGATGTTTCCTGTGCAAGCATTCTTGCAAAATCCGAAGGACCAATACCCAGAGCGGCAAGGCGGTGAATGTCCAAAGATAGTTTTTCTTCTTTTTTTTCTCCGCCTACAAGTACAACAGAACCTACTCCGTCTATTCTTCTAAGGCGTGCCTGCATTTCGTACTCGGCCAGTTTACGTGCAAATTCACCGTTTCCATTAAGCGAACTTACTGCTATTACTGCATGGGCTTCATTTGCTGTATCGCCGGATGTTACTGCCGGTTTTTTTATGCCCTCTGGAAGTCCTGGGTAAACCGCATCAATGGCTTCGCGTACAAGAACAGATGCCGCCATTGGGTCTGTACCCCAGCGGAAATCCAGGCTTATAATAGAACGATTATCACGTGAAACGCTGCGCATTCTTTCTAGTCCCTTTATGGGAGAAAGACCGTCTTCCAGCGGAATTGTTACCATATTCCGTATTTCGTTAGCTGCCATGCCAGGATACAGCGTTTCTACAGTTACCCTTGGGACAGAAAATTCCGGCAGCCTGTTAACAGGCAGTGAAAAAAGGGAAAAAACCGCGGCTATTATAAGAGCGGCTAAAATCATTATAACTGTTACCGGCCTTCGTACAAAAAGGTTAATAAATCCTCTCATGTTATTCCTACTTAATTACTGATATTCTGAGCAACTTTTCATTTTTGTTGCCGTATGTGTCTTTTAATCCGGGTGATATCTGAAAATTTATTATTCCAAAGTTGATCGAATTAACAAGGTTTCCCGATATTTCTATACGCTGATAATCTTCCCAGCCTGCCTGCGGCAAAGATACAGAAAAGTTTGATGTTTTTATCTGACGTGCAGAAAAAGTTATTACATTATTGGATGTTTCTACACGGAAATGTTCCATAACAGAAAATAAGTCGATAGCCGCTCCTTCCGCTGTAATAAAATACAGTTCTATCCATGTTCCTGTACTTAAACCCGAAGGATAATTTTCGTCAGATATGGAAATAATGTGATAAAGCGAATCTATACCAAAGTGTTCAAGCTCTTTATCTATTTCATTGCCTGGCGCCATTGGTATTCTAAGACCTGCAAGCTCCGGCGGTTTTGATAATCTGCCATTGGCAAGAACTCTGTAAATATATTCATCTTTTGTTTCATTTCCTGCTTTATCTTTTATGCCCGGCTTTATTTTTAATGTAAATCTGCTTTCATAAACCGGAATACTTTCCAGCCTGAAAATAAAATCTGTGTTAAACCCCGGAAAAGTTTCCATAACCAGAGGCGGGCCGTCTTCTATATTTATATAGTTTTTTACCGTTACACTGTCTACAGGTTTAGAGAAAATTAAATGAAGCTTGTCTTCCTTTTCCCAGCCTTGATTTTCTTCTGTGGTTATTAATGTAAAATCGCCGTTTTTAGAAATACGGTTTACCTGTAAAAGATAAGGAATTTCATAATCGGTTTGTGTTATAAAAATACTCAAAAAATCATAACCAATATTCATTCCATTGCTGCCTGTTAAAGAAGCGGATATTCGTATTTCATAACGGTTGTTTAACATCCATGGTTCTGATGGTGTAAAAATTGCAAGTTTACTGTTATTTTCTGTTCGCCAAAAACCTGTCATGGAAGGAGAAAAAGAAACATGATCATACAATGCCCGTATAGGCACAGGTATAGAAAACTCTAAACTTATTTCCATTCTTGGATCATCTGTTTGCGCATACATGGCGGGGAAATACGATAATAAAACAGGACGGGTATTATCCGGCCTTGTTGTAAAATTGCATATAAAGGCTTCGTCCATGGAAAGTCCGTCTTTATCACTGGCATCTGCGGAAACATTTATTGTGTACTCTATATTTTTTTCCAGCGGCGATAGCGGTGTAAAAATCAATTTATTTCCTTCCCAAAAAAATGAACCCCTTATGCGGCTTCCGTCTCCTGTTAAAGTAAAATTGCGTTCTACGCTTGCCTTGTTTGGCTCTTTGGAAAACAATATAGAAATTACTATTTTTTCCGGTTCAGAAAAGTATCCTTCGCCGGGAGTCCAGGATAATACTTCAAATCTGGAAAACCTTAAAATATCGCAGGAAAAAAATATAAATACTAAAACTGGCAATAAAAATAATTTGTTTTTCATTTAATTAATACCTCCAGGTAAATGACTATGTCTTCTTTCATGGAATAACCTGCTGCAACTCCCCCTCTTCCGCCGGGAATTGTTAGTTTATAAAAAAAGTCATTGTTGCTTCCTGCTGTTAAACCTTCCCATCGCATATAAAGGCGGTCATCAGAAATCCAGTTGACATACTGAAGCGCAACCGGCGGCAGTGTTCTTGGAAAAAACGGAACAAGAGTTATTTTTTGCGGAGTTAATAATTTATCTTCAAATCCAAAAGGAAGGGAAAAATAAATAGAAAATGACAACTCTCCGCTTCCGGGATCAACATAAACAGGTATTACATTGTTCGCAGCAGAAAAATCATCTAATAAGATGTCGTTTTCAAAAGTTAAGGAAAAGACATTCAAAAACGGAATATCAGGAATAAAATTGATTTTATGATCATTGCCTATTTTTAAACCTTCATTGTCTCTAGTTTCGCCTGAAACTGTAAGAGTATATATTGTATCCGGTTCCGGATCCCTGGATAAAATATAAATAATAGTATTCTCGGTTAAAAATTCTGTTCTGCCCGAAAGAGACGGTTCAAATCGCAGTGAACGAAGAGCGCTTTCTCCCATAGGTTTACTGAACGAAACAGCAATCGCCTGTCCCTGCCCTAAACCTGTTTCCAGATTTGTTCCGGTTGGGTACCAGTTACCATTAGAAAAAAGCACAGGATAAATATTTGTTATTTGAGGCAGGGCTTGATCAAAGTCAGTCGTAAAATGGCCTGAATATGTTTTTGGTATTGGAACTCCATCAATACTTTTTGCGGAATCTTTTAAATTCCATCTATAGGCAATCCACGGAGTAAGCGCTTTATCCAATGTAACTTTTAGTATTTTATCGTTAGATAACCATTCAAATGTTTTACTGCCTGTTCCTTCGATTGTTAGGGCAGATTCCACAGAAAGCCTGTCCATAGGGAGTGAAAAATTTAACTCAAGAACAAAATCATTTGTTCTAATGGAAGCTCCGTTTGCAGGACTGTGTATTTCCAGTAAAGGAGGATCGTTTCTGTTTATCGCATAGAATGGAATAAAACGTTCTATACGCATTTCTCTTCCATCCAAAGAACGCATTGTTCCTGTTAGATTTAATGTATAGCGTATTCCTGCTGTCCATCCTGATACCGGGACAAAGTAAAGATCATTTTCTCTCCAGTATTTATCACCCCTTACAGACCCATAATCAGAATTTATCTGAAGAATACCCTCTGTGTTGATCTTGTCCATCTCTGTATCAAATTTTAGTATTACGGGGCTATAAGGTTCGGGTAAAATCGAATTCATTGTATTTGGCTCAACAATAATTTCTATCAAACGCAGATCAATAAAACCGCAAGAAGCCAGATAAATAACACACAATAAAAACAAAGTATTATTCCATAACCGCAACATTTGTTCCCTCTCTTAAATCAGAATCCGGGCGCAGAACAACTAATTCTCCGGCATTTAAGCCATTTGTAATTTCCCGTTCTTCGCCTAATGCTGCGCCAAGTGTTATTTTCCGCTCTGTTAAAACGCTTCCGTTAATAACAAAAACACTGCCTTCATTGTTTTTTTGACCAAAAATTGCAGACTCTAAAATGTAGATAATTTTTTTAGGCGGCCCCAAATTAACATTGATTCTTGCAAACATACCCGGCTTTAGCCTGGTTTCCAAAACTCCTATATCACGCAGTAAAACCCGCACAAGAAAACTCAAACTTTGGCTGTCTGCCTGCGGATAAACCAAATCTACAATACCGTCTTTTATTTCTCCTGTTCCGTCTATCAAAACAGAAGCTGTCATTCCTTTTTCTATCCGCAGAGCATCTTTTTCCCGTACAGGAAAAATTGCGTATAAGGAAGCTGTATCAATTAGGCTTAGTATTTTATCCTGTGGACGGACACGTTCTCCTTCTTCCAGATAACGCGCTCCAATAATTCCTGATGCAGGGCTTCGCATTGTTAATTCTGCAAGCGCAATATTCGCCGAGGCTAATTCCTTTTCTGCAGCTTCCAGTCTTGCGCCTGCTGCCTGCAGTTCCGCTCTAAGGCTGGATGTCATAAGCAGGACAAGAGCATCCTGTTTTTCTGTTTCATTAACCGGAACCTGAATACCCGCTCTTATAAGATCCTGATCGCGGCTGCCAATTCGGCGAATCTCAAGTTCTCTTTCCATAAGTTGAATCTGTTCCCATTCGGTATCAAGACTAAAGCGGCTTATAAGAATGGCTTCGGTATGAATACCTCCTGCTTCAAAAAGCGTTTCCTGATTCTGATGCTTTCGGTTATTTTCTTCCCATCTTCGTTTTGCAAGCGTTAGTTCTGCATCCGCTTTTTCAAGTGCGCGAAGCTGCGCTTCTGCCTGGAATATTCCTTCCAGGAGCCTTGAACTTGCAAGATTTCGCGCAGCCAGCGCCTGTGTATAATTATTCTCTGCTCTTTCAACCGCAAGGTTAATTTGCGGATTCTCAAGCTGGATTATTAACGCACCCTGATTTACAAAATCACCTTCGCGGAAATAAAGTCTTTTTATAACGGCTTCTTGCGGAGCAGTTATATCTACTTTGCTAACAAATGACAGACTGCCAAAACCGGAAGCTTCATCCGGCTGTTCACGCATTGTAGCCGCTGTTCCTCTTACTCTTTTTATTTCACTGTTGATGTTTAAGTTTTGGCTCTCGCAAGCTGTACCCAGCAGCAGTGCACCTAGTAGCAGTGCGCTTAACAACGCTACACTTAACAGCGCTGCGTTTAGAAACTCTTTCAATTTAAAAATTCTTTTTTCTTTCTTTTTCATTTTTTTCTCCTTTATTGCGATATAACTTTGGCAAGTTCACCGGGCTGCAAATCTAGAAATTTTTCCAGTTCGCGCTCGGCTTCCAATAGAGCAGTTGCCGCCTGAATAACGGCAATTTCTCTTTGAGTTTGTTCGATAAAGATTTCCATTAGCCTTAATCTTGTTATATGTCCAAGGTTCAGCCTTACTTCCTCGACACGGCAGCGTTCCCTGCCAAGAGCGGCTGATTCAAGAGCCAAAAGCCGTTTTTGCTCGGCAAGAGCGCATTTTTCTACCGCGTTATGCGCTATTCGCCCGATTCGTTCAAGGACGGTATTGTATTTTTCCTGTTCCAGAGCCAGCGCTAAAGCAGCCTGGTGTTTTCCGTAACTTGATGCGGGATCGGGCAGGGGAGTAAAGCTGTTTTGAATCATTGCGGTTCTGTCATATAATCCGGCAGATGAAGGTTCCCAGCCAGTCTGCGCGCCAATCCGGTTCTGAAACCACGGACTGGAAAACTCAATATTTATTCCTACAGACCAGTTTGATCTTGTTAAAGGATATCGCTGTCCGCTAAGACCAAAATTCCCTGTAAGGCGCAGAACCGGTATCCATGAATTGGAAATATATTTTAGTTCTGCCTGCTTTTTAATGATAGAAAAACGGGCTTCTGCCAGTTCCGGGTTTTGTTCTTTTGCAAGAGATGTTATAATCTCTGCGGCAATAGATTTATTTTCCAGAACAAACCATGCAGGGCGGTTTATATCAACTGTTTCTGTTAAAATAGGCAGCGTATCCAGCCCCAATAGTTCTGCAAACTGCTTTTCTATTTCTGTTAAATCCAGCATTAGCGAATAAATATCAAGTTTTGCATCGGCAAGACTTATATCTGCGCTTGCAAGATCAACAGGAAGAGCAAGGCCAAGTTGGACTTCTTCGTTTAAAATCCTCCGCTGTTCTTCCAGAATAATAAGCGCAGTTTTTCTGATTTCCAGAATCGCTCTGGATGACAATATATTGCGATACGCAGCAATTGCCGCTTCCGCTATTTCGATTGCCATTCTGTTTAATCTTGACGAAGATAAATCAAGTTCCATGCGTTCAAGATTTCTGGACATAGATGTTCGTCCGCCGTCCCAGATTAATTGATCCAGATTAATTCCATAGTTTTTTACAAATGAATCTGCGCCAATTTGCTGCAGTCTGTCGTTTTCCGAAACAGAAAAGCTAATCCGCGGAAAGTATGAGCGAAGCCCCCATTTCCATGCTCCTTCCATAATTGTAAAGGAAGCGCGCGCATGCCTAAGATCGGCAGAAGCTAAAACCGCAAGTTCTGCAGCCTGCGCAAATGACAAAGAATTCTCATTGTTATTTGCAGATAACATATGTGTAAAAAAGATTACAATGCAGCAAATTAAAAAGGCAGTTTTTTTCATCACATTACCTCTTTAATAATGTCTTCCAGATTCATAATTGAATGTGTAAGAGGAGTATCCCAGGGAAGCATAGCTCTTGCGCGGCTTAAATCATTCAGCGCTTCATTGGCTTTTCCGGCCATCCAGTACAATCTTGCTCTGTCCAGCAAAACCATTGCGCTTTCCGCAGAAAATTCTGCAGCTAAGTTTAAAAGAGACATGGCTTCATCAAGTTTTCCTGCATCAGACGATAGTTCCGCTGCAAGCCGCAGAGCGCGTATATCCTGGGGATTATCTGCCAGCAATGATTCAACAGTTTTTGCTGCAGCAGAATAATCGCCTTTTTCCCTTAGAATACGTGTTAGGTATATGCCTGCTTCAAATGATGAAGGACGCAATGAAATTACTCTGCGGCACGTTTTTTCTGCTCTTTCAAGTTCTCCGGAAAAATATTCTGCTTTTGCGCGTAAAATTAATGACGGCAAAAAATTATTCTCTTTCTGTAAAATTTCCATTACCTGTGTAAATTGTCCGTACGAATAAACCGCAGATGCCTGTGAATAAAGACGGATTGTTTCTGCGTCTGGCGGTTTTTCTCCATTATTAAAAGAGCAGGAAAAAATAATTACAGCCAATACGCTTATAAAAATGATTTTTTTCATGACAGCTTTGCTCCTCTAGCTGCGGCAAATATAAGAAAGCCGTTCAGCCAGACGGCCTCTAGCCAAAGCTGCCTGTCCAAAAAAATAATCTCTAAAACCCGGCATGCTGTTTAATGCGCGCAATGCACCCACGGCATAAATTGTGTAAGGGTTATCGGGGAGGCTTATTAAAGGCATTAATGAATCAAGAATTTGCGGATTACCGGAATTAATAGACTGAGAAATCACAGTTTCTATTTCTCTCTTTGTTCTTATGGATAAACCATCCTCGATTCTTAGGCCTGTGTGAGATGCCAAAATTACACGGCACTCCTTCGCAAACGGACCCTGCGGAGAAGTATTAATGCAGTTTTCTGCAAACTCGGCGGCTATAGCGCCGGAAAAAGCCCTTGCTCCCCTGTACCAGTATTCCGGAAATTGCGCATAACGTGCGCGGATAGATTTATAGGCTGCTCCTGTTCTTCTATCTTCCAGAACGGATTGTTCTCCGGATGAAAGTTCCAGAGCGCAGACAAGAATCATCCATCTTCCAAAACCATCGGGTTCATCAAGTTCGTTAAAAAGCAAACTAAGACCTTCGGCAGCTTCCTTCCATTGCCCGTTTAAAAAAGCAAGAATGGCGTTTGCAGCCGAGGTTACCGTTTCTTCGCCTTTTACAGTAAGCAGGTTAAGAAGACCCTGTTTTAGATCGTCTTTTTGAATCAAACCAAGGCCGTAAGCCCATGACAATTCCTTAAAGGCTGCTGCAACTGCGCCTGCATAATCGCCCGCATTTTCCCGGATACTGGATTCTGTCAGCGCCAGCCCCTGAATCCATGAGCCGGCCCTTTCCAGTTCTGCAAGCTCGTCCAGTGTGCGTAAAAGCGATTGTGTGTCTGTAGTTTCTCCGGCCGAAACAGGAGACCAGTTCGCCGCCTCTTGCTGCTGTATTATCTGTGATACAGGAATTCCCCCGCCGCAGCTTAGGAACACCAACAACAGAAAAACAGAAGTAAATAAACAAGTTTTTGTTTTCATAAACAACTCCATAAAAAAGATTTGTATATATATGGCGTGCAGATGCGTGGCGCATGACCGAAAAAGAAAAAAAGTTAAAAATATTTTTTAAATTTGGCTGAATTCGATGTTTTATACAAAATATATTAAAAAAAGCCATTAATTTTTTGTTCTAACAAGTATTATATTTGACTTTTTTTAGTTACTATTTTACAATTTTTATATGGTATTCACTGTCAAAGGCGTTATTTTTACGTTGATATTATCAGTTCTGGCTGCCGGATTTACAGGCTGTGACGGCTGCAGTAACAGGGCGGAGTCTCTTTCATTGGAAGATCAGATAATAAACGAGTATCAAAAGCACATGGATGATTTAAGGGCAGAGTACGACAAGTTAAACATGGGAGACTACAGCGTAATGTCCAATATTAAAGCATTAAATGATATAGGCAGTGTGCTTAAAGAGCAAATGAACGATTATGAATTTACCGAAGCTCAAAAAGCCAGAATTGCAGAGATAGAAAAGAATTTTATGTATTAAAATGTTCAGAAATGGACATTAAAACGCCGGTGTATACCGGTAATAAAAATTAAGGAGATTTTTATGAAAAAGATTTTTACGGTATTGCTGATTTGTGTTTTGGCAATTGCAATTGTTGCATGCGGTGGAAGAGGCGGTTCATCCGGCGGCAGACAGGGAGGCTCATCGGCATCCGGCGGAGCAGCTGGCAGCGCCAATTTTGATCAACTCATTGAAAAATTTGATGTTATAGTTAATGAATATCTTGATTTTATGGATTTATACCATGAAGGCGATGATTCTGCATGGGATAAAGCACAAGAATTTAAATCCAAGAATACTGATGCATTGGACGAATTATGGAAGGCTTATCAAGATAATAAACTTTCAGCAGATCAAAGCGCCAGATTTACTCATTTAATGGATTTATTTTGATTCATATCATTTAAGTTAAAAGACGGGCATTTATATGTCCGTCTTTTTTTTTGCCAAACTCTGCCCCCACATTTGAAGCGCTATTCCAAAAGCCACAGACACATTTAATGATGCTTTTGTTCCATAACATGGAATTGATATTCTGCCTAAAGACGCATCAGCTGCAGCCAGCGCCTGAGGACTTACTCCTAATTCCTCGGAACCGGCAATTAATAATCCGTGTTCTGGAAAAGAAAATTCTGTAATGGGAATGCCTCCTGTTTCCAGTGCAAAAACAGGCATCTTGTTTTCCTCTTGAGATAATTCGTGTGATCTGTTCTCTTTAGAGAACAGATCACACCGTTCCCAGAGAATAATATCTATGCAGCCCATTGCTGTTCGCTCGGCACGCCTGTGACGCGGATCGGCGCAGAAAGGAGAAAGAATTATTTTTTCTACGCCAAAACTTTCTGCTGTACGGAACATTGCGCCTACATTAAACGGAGAACGAATATCTTCCATGTAAACATACATGCCTTTAAAAACCTGTCTTTTATTAATATCGAGTTTTCCGTTTATGTCTATAAAGTCCCAATCGGCTTGATCCTTTCCTGTTTCTATCAATAAAATATGTTTTATATTATTTAAAACTCTCCTAA
>Ga0123356_10002529_pt1 | contig 19551 bp, 15 predicted proteins | sample TergutEmb28metaG_2_FD_92546 | JGI IMG/M metagenome (GOLD analysis project Ga0123356, IMG submission 92546) | Embiratermes neotenicus P3 segment gut microbial communities from Petit-Saut dam, French Guiana - Emb289 P3 | ecosystem: Host-associated > Arthropoda: Insects > Digestive system > Gut ...
GCTATACGGGACAAGGATGAACTGGAACGGGTCTATGCGGAACTGCTGGATCGCTTTGGTCCCCTGCCGGATGAGGCGGCATCGCTTTTGGCTCTGGCAGAAATCAGAATCATCTGCCGGGAACTTGCTGTTTCCTCGCTCAAGGAGCGGGGCGGCATGGTTTGGATAGAATTTTCCAAAGTATCACGGGTCAAAGTTGATCGCCTGATACGGCTTATGCAGGAGTCTTTGGACAAAGTAAAACTGGATCCCCGCAAGCCCAATGTGCTTATATTGGCAGTGGGTAATATCGGCTTGCAGGAAAAGAGCGAATTTATTCGTGAAAAGCTGGCAGCCTTGGGAGGCAAACCTTGATTAGGACGATTATTTGTTTTGCGTGCGTGATTATTACCATGATAATGCTGGTTCCCATGGGAATATTGGTAGTCATATTCAGCCCGCTGGGACTTCGCAAGCCCCTGTCGATTCTGATATATCGTCTTGTCCAGATATGGGCGCGGGTGACCATTTTCGCGCTGCGCTGCAAGTTGACCGTAAAAGGCCGCGAAAACATACCTCGCAAGGGCAGCGTCTGTTTTGTAAGTAACCATGGCAGCATCATCGATATTGTAATGCTGCTTGGCTTTGTGGGCCGCCCCTTCGGTTTTATCGCCAAAAAGGAACTACGGTTTGTCCCTCTGGTGAATATGTGGGTTTCTGTTCTGGGCGGCCTGTTCATCGACCGGAAAAACCCCCGCAAGGCGCTGAAAACCATCAATGCCGGCGTTGCCCGTATTAAGGCCGGCGGCAGTATGGTCATTTTCCCCGAAGGCCACCGTTCCCGGGGCCAGGGGCTCTTGCCTTTCCGCCCCGGTTCCCTCAAACTAGCAACGCAATCCGGAGCAGTTATTGTGCCCATTGCCCTTGCCGGAACCTATGATGTGTATGAAAAAAACTACCGTGTTACCACCTGCCCGGTGAAAATAACTTTTTGCGAGCCGATTAATACTGCCGATATCCCCTACGCCGACCGCAAACAGGCCCTTTCGGATCAGATATACGGGATTATTAAAAGGGAATTGGATACTTGATCCTTTTTATGATTTTCTATATACTTTTAACAGGCTGAGGGCGCGTAGCTCAGCTGGTTAGAGCGCCACGTTTACACCGTGGATGTCCGGGGTTCGAATCCCTGCGCGCCCAATTAATTCCCTGCTGCCCCTCTTGTCGTTCCCCGCTCTGTTTGTAAAGTCCATTCATTGGGGTGAAGCCTGAAAACGGCAAGCAGTTTTCCGCTGCGGCTTTCGTGCCAGGCAATGGCGCCGTCCCTGTCCAAACTGATAATCCATTGGCCGCTGTTAAAAAGCTGCTGGGGAAAACCGCTGGTACGCTCCAGCTTCTGCATATTATCGCCGGAGTATAGTGCCGCGTCTTCGCCGCCGATGGTTGCAACAATGCTGCCCAACGACTCGGCAAGGGAGAATTGGGTATCCTCTCCCAAAAACTCAACAAGATTGATCGAATTGACGCTGTCTGCGGGATTAAGCTGTAAAATTGAAGTTTTGTTTCCGTCTGTATGCGAAGAGACGGCCACCGCATAGATATGCCCCGATGCTCCCCGATGCAGCATTACTCCGGCCTGGGTAGGGAAGGGCAGGGGGACTGTTTCGCCGGTATCAATATTGATCATCAAAAAAGGAGTGTTACCCGCAATCGCGCTGCGTCCAAGAATAATCCGGTCACGATCAATAAAAGCGGCGTCCATAAGGCCCACCGAAAAAAAGGTGAAGGGACGGTTTTCTCCTGCGTTAGGCGAAATAACAGAAAGGTTTCCCGTATGATCCATGAACAGTATTTTCCCTCCAAACGAATGTACCATGCGGACCGGGGATCGTAATAAAAGGTCGTCGGTAATGACGGTTTTATTGCCGGATACGGAAGAACGAATCAGCGGCGGCGTTCTGGTATTGTTGTCCTGCCAGAATATAAACTGCCCATTTGCGCCGTTCTCTGCGGCAAAGGCTGTGATCCGGCTATAGATATCTTCGTTTTGTTCAATGGCGATTGTTCTTCCGGCTGATAATTGTCCGTAGTTCAAAGGGATAAAACCCATTGTGCCGTCTTCGGCAAGAAAGGCAATGCTTGAACCTGAAACCGCTATTTCTGTAATGTGTGTCTGGTCTTTTGCCGTAAAGAGATGCGTTTGTCCGTTTGCCCTGACAAGTACCAGCGAACCGTCCGCGGTTCCCAGAATGATACCGTTTGCAGTGGCGGTCATGGCAGTAAAGCGCTGGGCTGCGGCCTCACCGGTAAGGGGCGTATGTTCGCGCATGATTATGCGCCCGGCGCGATCAATACCAAAGCGGTACAACTCCGCGGCCGCATATGCGGATGATTCCTCTCTCTGGATCAGGCAAAGCAGTTCATCACCGGAGGCGCAGAGCAGGGAATCGGCGGAAATGCTTCCGGCGGAAATGCTTCCGGCAGCAATATTTCCGAAGGGGACATTCCCGCCGGAAGTTGGTAACAATTCGCCTGATACGGCATTGGCTACAGTTAGCCCTTCCGTAGTCAGGCCGGCAAAATAACGGTTGCTGTTGAAAAGTACCGGCGAAAACAGATTTGCCGGTATCTTAAAATGGAGGGTTTCCGCTCCCGATTCCAAATCCCAGTAAGACAAAACACCTGAGGTAAGATACACCGCCATATTCCGTTCTGTTCTGCCGGTAACGGCAAGGCCAACGGTGGGGCCGCCGGTTCCAGTGAGCGCCCGGGGAGACTGCAGTGTTTCACCCGATGTCGAATCAATAAGCACAAGTCCGGTTCCGCCGGTTCTGGCGACGATGATGAAACTGCCGCCCATCGAATAAAATACACGGGCAATGGGATCCCTGAATGGCAGGGTGAAAATATTCCGCCGTTCCCGGTAGTTCCATACGGCAATGCGGTGTAATCCCATTCCATCGCTTTCAACCAGGCATATTTCATCTTTTCCCGGTCTCTCTGCCATTGCGATGATTCTGTACGGACTATACTGGAAACGCTCTATGGCGGCATTGGCACGGCTGTCCCATCTTTCAATAAAACCGTCATCTCCGGCGCTGAGTACATAATTCCCTTTGTGGATGAGCGCGTTTACCGGGCCCCGGTGTCCGGCGGGCACAGAACCGATAAATACCCATTCATTCCCGTAAAGAGGAGCAATCATTACCAACGCCGGTAACAAAACACCGCTAACCAAACCAAACAATTTCATTCAAATATTATTATACCGGCAATTTTAATAAAATTCAATTCATCTGCGGATGAGGTATTGGATGTCGCCGAAGACGGCAAAGGCCATTAAGGTAAAAATAATCGCTATTCCCACGGTTTGGAATATCTTTATTGCCTTGGGAGGAAGCGGCTTGCGCCGTACTATTTCAATAAGGAATAAGATGATCATACCGCCGTCCAGTACCGGCAGGGGCAGCAGATTCATAACGCACAAGGCTATTGAGATGAGCGCGAGGAAATTTGCCATGGAACGCAGACCGGCGCCAAAACTCTGGCCAAACCCTTCGGCGGCAACATCGCCTACCATATAGGTTATGCGAACCGGGCCGGAAACCGCTTTGGTCACATCAATGCCTCTAAACAGCAGGCCCAGGCTTTTCAGTGAGATAACCAAAGTTTTCCAGCTTTCCGCGGCGCCTTTTGCCAGAGCCATAGGGGGCGAGAGCATTGGGGTTTTGTATTGTATCCGCGGCCAGATAATACCCAAAGGGCCTGTATCAGAAAGAATCATGGCGGTACTGCCTGCAGTTTCGTCCCGCATATAGTCAATTACCGCTACCCCCGGTTGTATTTCCAGCGCTTTTATAAAGTCGATAGTGTGGATAATCGGTTCTCCGTTTACCTGAATTATGCGATCCCCCGGCATAAGCCCCGCAATGGCGGCGTCGCTGTCCGGAACAATATCGGCAATGATCGGATCGGTCCAGAAATAAACGCCTATTTTTCCCGCGCCTGAACTTTTATCAAGATCCGGCGTAATTTGCAAATTGACTCTTTCGCCTTCCCGGTCCACGATTACGGCAAGCGATTTTTCGGGGTTAATGGCAATGTTTTCCTGCACTTCGTGAAAGTAGTTGGTCCTTCTGCCGTTTATTTCGATGATTCGGTCGCCGGTTTTAAGACCCGCTTCATCTGCAGGGAACAATCTGTCGGCAGTGAATTCGGATGCAAGCACGATCCGGCTATCCAGAGTGTGCACTTCAAATCCAAAACCCCAGATAAACGACAGTACCAATACGGCAAACAGTACATTGAACAAAGGGCCGGCTAAACAGACAATAATCCGGCTGAGGGGACTTGCCCCAAAAAAGGTTCCTTTTTCCGCACTGGTCTCCTCGATTCCCCTAATGTCATCATGGCCCCGCATTTTGCAATAACCGCCCACGGGAAACATCCCCAGCCGGTATTCAACATTGCCTATTTTCTTTTTCAGAATAGGGTTGCCCCATCCGATGGAAAATGCTTCGACATCAATGCCCACCAGCCGTGCCGCAAGAAAATGTCCCAGTTCGTGTACAAACACGACAACCCCCAGGCCAATCAACCCAAGCGCTATTTTCAATAATAATTCCATTAGAATTCCTTTTCTGCCATTATTCTTGCCTGCCTGTCTGCTTCCATAATCGCGGCAATGTCGTCAGGCTTTGTACTCCAGTCTCTATCTAAAACATACCCTGTAATGCGGCTAATATCAAGGAAGCCAATGCGGCCGGCAAGAAAAGCGGCGACGGCTGCCTCGTTTGCCGCATTGTAGACGCAGGGGTACAAACCGCCTTTGCGTACCGCCTCATACGCCAGGGCAAGCAGGGGAAATCGCTCCATGTCGGGAGGAAAAAAATCAAGGCTCAGCGCGGTGTCAAAATCAAGCCGCCCCAAATCGGTGGCTGCCACTGCCGGCCAGTACAAAGCCGCATGGATGGGATGCCGCATATCAGGGCGGGAAAGCTGAGCGTATACCGCGCCATCCTTCGTCCGAATCATCGAATGTACAATGCTTTGCGGATGAATCACGACCTTGATTTTTTCGGACGGCACATTGAACAAATGCGCCGCTTCAATTACTTCCAGCCCCTTATTTGCCATGGAAGCCGAATCAATGGTAATCTTCGCCCCCATATTCCAGGTCGGATGCGCCAAGGCCTCCTTTGCCGTTACATTCTCCATCTCCTTAAGACTTCGTTCCCTAAACGGCCCCCCCGAAGCGGTTAGTATAATTTCATTTAACCACGAACCACACGAACTACACGAACCTGTACTCTGCAAAGATCTTTCTTCTGTTCGTGTTGGTTGGTGTTGGTTCGTGGTTAAATTTTCTATTAAATTAAAAACTGCCGAATGTTCTGAGTCAACCGGGATAATATTTACTTTTTTTTCGGCGACAAGCTGCATGACCAGCGGGCCGGCCATTACCAGTGTTTCCTTGTTTGCCAGGGCTATGTCCGATCCGGCTTCAATCGCCGCTATCGACGGTTCCAGTCCCGCCGCGCCGCTTATGCCGTTAAGCGTAATGTCGGCGCCGGAATCGGCAATGGCGGCAAATAGCCGTTCCCGTCCGCCTGTTTCTCCGCTGAGAACAGCGGCGGCGCCGGGCCATTGCCGGCCCAGAGCGGCAAGCGCATCGCCGTTGCGGTGACTGCTTAACAGCACCAGCTCAAAGTGGTCTTTCCCGCGGGCAATGACGTCCAGGGCGCTCTTCCCGATAGAACCGGTAGCGCCCAAAACAGCGACTCTTTTTTTCATGGCGTATTATGGCTGGGCAAAAAGCAGGCTGAATACGATATAAAATACCGGCGCGGCAAGGGAAATGGAATCAATTGAGTCGAGCACCCCGCCTCTGCCGGGAATAATATGTCCCGAATCTTTACTGCCTGAACTGCGCTTAATTGCCGATTCCCCCAAGTCGCCCAGAATTGCGGCTGTTCCGGTGAGCAGGCCCAATACAGAACCGGCAACAACAGGAATTCCCAATATGGCGCTCTGTTGTGTTGCAAAAATTTCCGGCCAGAATACGGCTGTGCCTGCCCCGACCATGGTTGAGGCAATAAGCCCGCCAATAAAACCGGCAATGCTTTTGTTTGGGCTTACCGGAATAAACCCCTGATTTCCTTTGCCAAGCAGTTTTCCGGTTGCCCATGCCAGAGAGTCCCCGGCAAATACCGTACAAAGAAACACAAGAATGATTATCCCTGATGCTTCCCAGTGACTCATTCTGACCAGCCATGTCAGCAGCATACCCGGATAGAGCAGTACCGCACAACCAGCCGCAAAACGGTTCAGGAAATTATCCAAAGTGCTGCCGCGGAAAAAAATCGATGAAACCAAAAGCCATGATACCGACGCGGCAGTTACTGCAGGAAGCAGTAATGGATTGAAGCCAAAGCTGATATTAAGGATCATCATCAAAGGCGGCAAAGCGCCCATAATTGCCGCTTCGGCTTTGGAAATGTGCAACTGTTTATGGGCAAGCATAACTGATAATTCAACCGCGCCCAGCGCGCTGAACGTAACCACCAGCAAATTCAGCACCAGATGGTTATGGTGCGGGAATAACAGTACGATTGCGACAATGGCTGGAATACCGACAAAGAAAATAAGAAGTCGCTTAATTACTTTTTTCATGTAATGCCTCCAAAACGGCGATCGCGGCTGCGATACTCGTCTATGGCTTCGGCCAGGTCGCTGCCGGTCCAGTCGGGCCAGAGCTTTGCCGAAACGTACAGTTCCGAATATGCCCCTTCCCAGAGCAGAAAATTGCTCATCCGGTATTCGCCCGCGCTGCGGATAATCAGGTCGGGATCAGGTACATCAGGATTATCAAGGCAGGCGGCAATGTCCTTTTCGGTAACCGTTGCCATATCCTGATTCTGCGCGGCGAGTCGCCGCAGTGCCCGTATCAGTTCATCTCTGCCGCCGTAATTCAGGGCAAGAATGACCTGCATCCCGTTAAAATCTTTGGTGTCCGCCGCCGCACCGGCAATTTCCGAAGCAATATCTTCCGGCAGGCCCGCCGCATCGCCGGTATGGCGTATGCGTATATGGTTCTGCCGGTAAAAATCCATCTCGCCGCGGAGGTACTGTTTTACCAAACCCATGATAAAACCAACCTCGTCTACGGCGCGTTTCCAGTTTTCGGTCGAAAAAGTGTACAGGGTAAGGTACTGTATTCCCATGTCGGAGGCGGCTTTCACAATGCGTTTTGCCGCCTGTAAGCCCTCAAGGTGCCCCTGGGTCCGAAGCATTGAACGTTGCTGCGCCCAACGTCCGTTCCCGTCCATAATAATGCCGACATGGCGCGGAATATCCATTACACTTCCATTATCTCTTTTTCTTTTTCTTCAAGAACCTGATTCACCTTATCAATATAGCTGTCGGTAAGTTTCTGTAAATCGGCGGTGCCTTTACTTTCGTCGTCCTCGGTAATTGAAGAATCTTTTAACATTTTTTTCAACTCATCGTTGCCGTCACGGCGTATATTGCGAATCGCCACACGGGATTGTTCCGCCTGGTTTTTGGCAAGTTTTACCAGCTCTTTGCGCCTGTCCTCAGTCAGGGGAGGAATGGCAATGCGGATAACCTTTCCATCGTTGGAAGGGTTCAGGGACAGTTCCGATGAGCGTATCGCTTTTTCAATTTCGCCGATAAGGTTTTTATCCCAGGGCTGAATGACGATGAGTCGGGCTTCGGGAACGGAAATGTTTGCTACCTGGCTGAGCGGTGATTTTTCACCGTAACACTCCACCCGGATTTTATCAAACAGCGCCGCCGAAGCCCGCCCGGTACGCAACGAGGCAAACCCGTCTTTCAGGTTTGCCAGCGTTTTTTTCATTTTTTCTTCAGTTGAGGCAATAACCGCTTGCATCTGCTAAACCCCTACTTTGAAATAGATATAATCGGTAATATCGATTTTTGCGCCGGCTTTTTTGCCCTGCTCGGCAAGAGCCTGGGCAACAGTGAGTTTTTCATCTTTCACATAACCCTGCTCAAGTAAGCAAATTTCCGAAAGGTGTTTGCTGACTTTGCCCTGGAGAATCTTTTCAAGCATATCGGCCGGTTTGCCCTTATTTTTTTCGTCTTTTTCCATCAGCTTGCGGAAAATTTCTTCCTGCTCTGTTATGTACGCAGAATCGATTTTGCTTTTGTCCAGCGCGTAAGGGTTAAAAGCGGCAATGTGCAGGGCCAATGAAAAAATAAACGATTGTATTTCTTCACTTTTGAATATTTCCGGTTTGTCACTGCTGCATTTAACCACTACGCCGATGTTGCCGTCACCGTGGATATACTGCGTGAGGGATTCATTCGCGCCGGCATTAATGGTTTTCAGCCGTTTCAGACCCATGTTTTCGCGGATTTTGGTTGCCAAATCGGTTACCATGCCGCTGAGTTCGTCATTGGGTTCGGTATACCCTTTTTCCAGCGCCATAGCGGCAACCGTTTCACCCAGGGTGATAAAGTCAGGGTTGCGGGCGACAAAGTCCGTTTCCGAGGCAAGTTCCACCAGAACGGCGGCGCTGCCATCACCTTTAATTTTTATGGTGATCTTGCCCGCATTGGTTGCCCGGTCAGCCCGTTTTTCCAGAGCGGCAAGCCCTTTTTCTTTCAGCAATTTTTCCGCTTTGGCAAAATCGCCTTCGGTGCTTACCAGAGCATTTTTACATTCCATCATTCCCGCTCCGGTTTTTTCCCGGAGTTTTTTCACTTCTGCTGCGCTAATTTCAGCCATATTATTCTCCTATATCTCCGTAAATTTTGTCTTCGTCCACCTGGATACGATCTACCTTGACGGTTTCCTCCGGCACAATTTCGTCCCTTTGGGCTTCCTGCAGATTTGCTTCGGTAGAATATCGTTCTATTGCGGCGGCAATATCCACTTCCTGATCGTCTTCTTTTGAAGACCGGTCGGACATTAAACCTTCCATGTCTTCATCTTCATCGCCCAGGGTCTCGATGATCTTCAGGCCAACTTCATTGTCCGCTTCTATAACCGCATTGGCGATGATCGAGGTAAACAGGGTAATGGCGCGGATCGCATCATCATTGCCGGGTATGGGGTAATCAATGCCTTCGGGGTTGCAGTTGGTGTCTACCACCGCGACAATGGGTATGCCCTGACGTTGGGCTTCTGCGACCGCAATGGCCTCCATGCGGGTGTCGATGATGAACAGTATGCCCGGCAGTTCTTTCATTTCTTTTAAGCCGCCAAGGTTTTTCTGGAGTTTTGTCCGTTCCTTGCTGAAACCCGCGACTTCTTTTTTGGTGTGATTTTCAAAGGTGCCGTCAACTTCCATTTTTTCCAGCTTCTTGAGCCGGAGCAGTGACTTTTTAATGGTAACGAAATTGGTGAGCATTCCGCCGAGCCAGCGGTTATTCACATAGTACATTCCGCAGCGTTCCGCTTCTTTTTGAATGGCCTGCTGCGCCTGCTTTTTGGTGCCGACAAACAATACTGTTTTGCCGGATGCAACGGTTTTGCGGACCGCGTCATACGCGTCCCTGATTGCCTGGATGGTTTTTTGCAAGTCGATGATGTGAATGCCGTTTCGTTCCGCAAAGATGTATTTTTTCATCCTTGGATCCCAACGCTTCACCTGATGGCCGAAATGCACTCCCGATTCCAGGAGACTTTTCATGGTGACTACTGCCACAGTTTCCTCCTAACCTGTACAATACCATAAACGAGCTGTCTATGATCTTGTTCCTTCTCTGTATCTCGTTACCTGATAGGCAACGGAAAATGTGTGAACTTCGTTCACAAAGTTACCTGAGGCTCAAGCCCCAAAACGATAACCATTGTTTTTAAGCATATCAAAAAAATCATATAATGGCAAGCCTGCTATGCCGCTGGGGGAACCGTGTATCGATGTAATCAGGCAAGCCCCCCGCTCCTGCAGCCGGTAGGCCCCGGCGACCCCTTCCCATTCACCGGTGTCAAGGTACCATTCGATATCAGCCTTGCTGAGCGGGGCAAATTCCACCTTGCTGGACACAGACCGGCAGTCAGTTTTTCCCGTTTCCCGGTTATGCAGGGCCAGAGCGGTAATAACCTCATGCCGGTGCCCCGCCAGCCTGCTCAACATCCCCCGCGCCTCATCCCGATCCGCCGCCTTCCCAAACAGCTCATCCCCCAAAACCACAATCGTATCGGCCCCGAATATGAGTTTTATCCGCGATTCATCACACGGAGGCACAGAGACACGGGGACACGGAGAAAGAGAGGAAGGTGAGTGGCGGGGTACTTTGAAATCACGCATCCCTTCACTTTTTTCTTCTTCTCCGTGTCTTTGTGTCTTTGTGTGAGAATTTTCGAGTAAATTCTCCGTGACTGCCATGATTTTTCGGAGGGCCAGGTCTTCGGCTACCTGGCGGGGGCTTAGGCCGGGTGGGGGTGTTTCGTCGATGTTGGCGGGGATACAGGTAAAAGGGATGCCTAAAAGCCGGAAAAAGTCCTGGCGGCGGGGCGAACCGGACGCTAAAATGATTGGTTCCATAGGTTTATGTTATATACGTTACTTTGGATGCCTCAAAAAAGCCTCTGCGTTCCGGGGCTTCGGCGGGAGCGCCAATGGCAATAATACAAAAGGGAATTTTAGGCTCATTAATGGAAAAAAGCTCGCGAATGGCAGGAATTCGTTCTTCATTGGGAAAAACACCGCACCAGCAAGTGCCAAAACCCATTGAAACAGCCTCTAAAAGGATATTTTGGGTGGCAGCACCGCAATCCTGGGGAAAAAAGGCCGGTCCATCGGCTTGCGGCAGAGCAATAACCACAATTGCCGCTGTGGCAGTGGCGCACATCGCCGCATGGGGGTGAATTTGGGCAATTGTATCCAGAATTTCCCGTTTAGTGATGGCAATAAACTCCCACGGACGGGTATTACAGGCCGATGGGGCCACCATTGCCGCCCCCAGCAGCCGATCGAGCTGTTCTTTGGTGACCGGCACGTCAATATCGAATTTTCTGATACTACGCCGGTTTTCGATTAATGCATTCATGCGATATTGTGGTCCATATCAGTCCAAAATGTCAATTGGCTGTACTTTTTGATTTTTTCGTTGACAAACTACCATATATGTGCTATATTACTTACAAAATTAGTACTTAGGGGGACATAATGAGAAAGATGTATGAATCCGGCATTGCCGTGATTGCTTTTCTGTTGGTAGGCAGCATCATGCTGTTTACTGGTTGTAAAACAGATGACGATATCAAACCTGCCGCGCCTCAACCGGTGGTAAATAGCGTCGCCGTTGCTGCGGCGGGTGGTGCCACAACGGTACAAGCGGGCGGCACCCTGCAATTTAATGCAACTGTTGATGCGGCTAACGGCGCTACAAACGGCGTCAATTGGTCGGTTAATCCTGCCGTTACCGGCGCAAGCATCAATGCAAGCGGTGTCTTGACTGTTGACGCGGCAGTTGCTGTTTCAACCAGCATCACCGTTAGAGCGGCATCCCGCCAGACCGGTTTTTCCAATGTAGCCGGTACGGCAACCGTTACGGTAGCTCCGGTGACGCCGGAAGTGGTGAGTGTTGCCATTACACGTGATGGTAATGCGATAGCTCCCGGAACGGTCATATCTGTACAAAAAAATGCTTCTATAACCTTTGGTGCAAATGTAACGGTTCTGGGCGGTGCGCCTCAAACGGTTAGTTGGGCAATTACCAGTGCCGGTCATCAAGCAGGTACAACCAATACTGGCGGCACATTACAGATCGACGCTGATGAAACAGACGACAGGGAAATTACGTTCACTGTGACTTCTACCGAAGATGCGAGTAAGTCAGCGTTTGTAATCGTAAAAGTACTGCCGGCAGGTGCGCCTGCAGTAACCGGTGTTGTCATTAATACGGCGGGCAATGCCACGTCAGTAGCACAGGGTGCTACCCTGGTGTTTGATGCGGTTCTTACCACTGTTAACGGCGCCGCGAATACGGTTACCTGGTCGTTTGATGGCAGTTATGCTACTGGTACCAGCCTTAGCGTAACGGCTGCCAGCACGAGCACTACTTTGACTGTTGCGGCGAATGAAAATGCAGACACTATCATTGTCAGAGCAACGCCCACACAGACCGGTTTTGCGGGCATGGCCCAAACAAGGTCTGTTACGGTTAATAAACTGCCGATCGTACATAGTGTTTCCATTACCACAGCGGTCACAATGGTACAGGCGGGCGGTCAACAGCAGTTTAATGCAACTGCTAATGCCGCTAACGGCGCTACGGCAGCCGTTACCTGGTCAATTACCCCTGCGGTTGCAGGCGCAAGCATCAACTCAAGCGGCCTCTTGACCGTTGAGGCATCAGTTACTGAGGGAACCAGCATCACCGTCAGAGCGGCATCTGCCCAGGCCGGTTTTGAAAGTGTAGCCGATACAAAAACGGTTACCGTAAGTACGGCGCCTCCACCAGGGAATCCGATAACCATTGAGCCAAATGGTGATGTTACCATTGACTGGAGTACCGGCAATAATACAGGAGCTACTTCTTATCATGTTTATTACGGCAGAAGCCGTTTGGAACTGGAACGCGGCGGTGCATTCTTATATGTTGGTCCAAACCTTAATTACCGGCACACAAGTGCTGATGCTCCCGGTCCCAATGCCAATAAATACCGGAACTGGTACAGAGTTGAATTATGGAATGCAAGCAGCAAAATTGCAGAAAGAATTATTGCTCTGGAGTATGAAATATTCGGAGAAACAGTATATTTATTTGATGCTGGTGAAACAGGAGCGGTCATCGACTCGGGAACGAATATCAGAACCAAACTTAACACGGTACACGATACTATAACAGACGGAAGAGTTTTGCAGTCTGGTTTGGGCGGCGGCGGAAATGACGGCGAATTTACCAACTACCGGCATGCGTTCTTGTTCAAACCCGGGACCTACGCTATGGGTAGTAATGCTGAAACGAGAATTGGTTTTTACACGCATGTGGGAGGTTTGGGTCTTCTTCCGACACAAACGAGCTTAAACGGCATTACCATTTTTACCCCAACGCATTTGGACGATCCTCCTAACAATGCAACCTGTACCTTCTGGCGGTCTATAGAAAATTTCCGGATAGGCTCTCTAGGCGGTAACCGGTTACGCTGGGCCGTTTCTCAGTCCGCTCCAATGCGCCGTCTGGATGTAGCCGCAGGCGTTAATACGGTGCTTGATATGAACGGTCAATGTTCCGGCGGTTACACTGCCGATTCTGTATTTGGCGGAACTATTGGTTCTGATCCGCAGCAGCAGTGGTACTTCAGAAATAACACCTTTAATGGCGGCAGCAGTTCTGCTCTCCAGCCTTTTGGTATAAACTGGAATAAGGTTGTGCAGGGTTGTAACGGCAATGTCATACCCACCAATACCACCACTGGCAGGGCAACGAATATCCCCAATACCCCCTTAATGCGCGAAAAACCCTTCCTGTTTTTGGACACAGATGGCGAATACAAGGTATTTAAACCGGCGCTCAGAACAAATGCGGTTGGTCCCGCATGGTCAACAACGAGCCCGGGTGATGGTGATACTATAAACTTCCTGGACAATTTCTATGTGGTAAAGCCCAATAGTCCTACTGGTGCGCCGAATGCTTACTCTACTTCCGCCCATGGAACCACCAAGGCCGCTGAAATAAACGCGCAGCTTGCGCTTGGCAAACATATCTTTATGGCACCTGGCAGGTATTTCCTTGAGGCCCCCATAGTGGTAAAAAATGCCAATACCATTATTCTTGGCTATGGGTTCCCCACACTGATGCCTGCTCCGGGTAATACCGCCGGTTGTCTGTTTATTGACGATGTACCCGGTGTAACGGTTGCCGGTTTGATGTTCGATGCATATCATGATTCGACCTATCTGCTTACAGTGGGTCCAACGGGCAGCAGCGCGAATCATGCCGCCAACCCAACTGTTCTGTATGATATTTGTTTGCGTATCGGCGGACATTTTAATGAAAATGTGCATACCGATATTTGCGCCTTGGTTAACAGCAATCATGTTATTGGCGATAAATTCTGGGTATGGCGCGCCGACCACGGCAGGGGCGCTGCCGGCTTTATCGACTGGCATACCAATACTTCCAAGAACGGCGTAGTGGTAATGGGCGATGACGTGATATTCTATGGACTGTTTGTGGAACACTTCCATGAGTACAATACCCTGTGGATGGGCGACAGAGGCAGGATGTATTTCTACCAGAATGAGACGCCTTATGACGTACATTACCAGCGTCAATATCGGGCCCGTTTAGGTGTAGCCGGTGTTGAAGGCGTTGGCGCAACTGACGGATGGGCGATGTACAAGGTGGATAACAGGGTAAATAATCATACGGCGATAGGCTTGGGGATGTATTCAGTATTCCTTACCCGGTCTAACGGTGTAAAAGAGAGCATTGTTCTGCGAAACGCCATAGAGGTTCCCCACAAGGCGGGTGTCAGGATACAAAATGCTACCATTACCAGACTTGGCAACCATCCCTCGAGTGGTATCCATAGTATCGTAAACGGAACCGGCGGCCCCTCCATTACCGGGTTTAACGACAGGAGCTTATTATCGTTCGAAAACGGTACGGCAGTACTTCCTACCGGCACTATTGGCGGAACCAATGGGGTAAATGGTATAGCGCCCGCAAATGAGACACACTGGGTTGAAGCGTTGGACATCAATAATAATGGGCAAGTAATCAATCGCTCTACAGGCGGCAGACAGAATCTGCAACTGGTACTCTTTCCCTAATTAGTCATTATTACCAAAAAAAGGGCTCCCTTCGCGGGGAGCCTTTTTTTTGGGGTCTTAAATGTTAGCCCTTAACTCCGGTGGCGGCTACGCCTTCTACGAAATATTTTTGGGCTGCAAGGAAAATAACCATAACCGGAATAATGGAAATTAATGAAGCGGCCATTTGGGGGCCCCGGTACACATAAAACTCGGTGGCAAAATCACTCATACCCAGGGGAAGGGTTTTCAGATGCTGGCTGGTGATATAAATCAGAGGGGCAAAAAAATCGTTCCAAAAAAAACGGAAGGAAAAAATAATTTGCGTGGCAAAAACCGGTTTTGCCAGTGGCAGTATGATCCGGGCAAAAATGGTAAAATCATTTGCGCCGTCAATATACGCTGCTTCGGAATAACTGTCGGGAATGGTCATAAAGTACTGTTTAATGAGAAAGGTGCCAAAAGCGGTAAAAGCGCCGGTAAGGACAAGCGCGATATGGGTGTTGTACAGTCCAATGTTTCTGATAATTAAAAACTGGGGAATAATAATCGACTGTACCGGAATCATGATTGACACCACATACAGCATAAACACAAAATCCCGGCCTTTCCATCGTAATTTTGAAAAAGCGTAAGCGCCGGTACTGGCAGTGATGAGCTGCACCAGCACAATAATGGAAGTAAGCTTAATCGAATTCCAGGTATACAGGGGAAACCGATTCGCCAGCTGACCAAAGTTTTCAATCGTTGGTGTTTTGGGAATAATGCGCATGGGAAAATCGTATATTTCGGAATCCGGTTTGAAGGCGCTGGAAAGCATCACCACCAGCGGAGCGAACACAAGGAAGGCAGCCGCAAGCAATAATACGATTTTAAGCGCGGAAAATAAAAAATGCCTAGACGATGTCATAATGCACCCACTTTTTTTGTCCCTGATGCTGTATTAATGTTACCGCAAGGATAATAATGAGCAATACCACCGATTCCGCCGCTGCGTAGCCAAAACGGAAATGCTGGAAACCGTTGCGATAAATATCAAAGACCAATACTGTGGTGGCGCCTGCAGGCCCTCCCCCCAGTTGGCCGCCGGTCATTACGAATATCTGGTCAAAGACCTGAAACGCGCGTATGATGGCTATGGTTACGGAAAAGAAAATAATCGGCGAAAGACCGGGAATGGTAACCGAAAGAAAACGCCGTACCGGTCCCGCTCCGTCAATGGCGGCAGCTTCGTACAGGGCGGTGTTAATAGTTTGCAGACCTCCCAGAAAGAGCACCATGTAGTACCCAAAATTTTGCCATACCGTAACCATAATAATCGTTGGCAGGGCGGTTTTTATTCCCGTAAGCCAAAGGTGAGCGGGTAATCCCATTGAAAGCAGAAACTGGTTAACCGGTCCTTTTTCTTTGTCTAGTATAAGCGAGAAGATGAGGCCTACCGCTACCGAGGCTAGCACATTCGGCAAAAACATGGTTCCCCGGAAAAAATTTCTGCCGATTAATTTTTGGTTTAGGATAAGGGCAAACACCAGACCCAGACTTAACTGGAGCAGTACAGTCCAGAATGTAAAGTTAATCGTAATGCCCAGATACCGCGGAAATTCAGCGCTGGTAAAGGCATTTACATAATTGGTAAGTCCGATGAAGCGGAAACTGGTTCCCCCCGAAAAGTTGGTTAGGGATATGCCAAAGGCCGCAATCATGGGAATAGCCATAAAAAACAGAAACCCGACAAGGCTTGGCAGTAAAAAAACCGCCACCACCGGCCAGGGAGAACGTTGCAAACTGCTTTTCATACACGTCCTTAATTACTGGTTCTAACGATTTCTTCCAGACCTGTCCTTAAACGTCCGTCAAACTGACTGTCGGAAAGCCTGCCTAAAAGATATTCTTCCTGAATCATATTGATCAGGCCTTCAACCCGTGAACCGAATTGGTTATAGGTCATGGGAAAAACGATTTTATCTTCAACGAAGTATTCCAGTGATTGGGGATCGGGAATGGCTTCGGCAAGTACCTCTTTCACGCCCTCATCGACCATGGCGGGAAGCACACCGGCGCGAGCGGCAATTTTTGCGCCTTCAGGTCCGCCCATCCAGGCAATGAACGTAAAAGCCGCTTCTTTGTTTTTTGAATACGAAGTGATATGGCTGAATGTGGGCGCTCCCATGGTTACATAAGGATCGACATCACAGGGAAGCCGGGTCAATGCCCAGTCATTCCAGTCCCAGCCAATAAGTACATTTTGATCCCGTCCGGTCTGGAGCTGTCCGGGGAACCATTCGCCCATGAGCAGCATTGCTATCTGGCCATCGTAAAATTGTTTGGAATAATGAGTGGCGCTTACTTTCATATCAATAAGGGGCCATATGGATTTGTTTTCTTCCATGGTCTTGCGGATGGAAAGCCAGCGATGAATGGAATTATCATAATCCAGTTCGCCGCCGGCAGTGAGTACGCTCATTTGCTGCTGGCATTGCATGATAAGCTGGCTTGAACCCCAGTGGTACACACTTGCGCCGTAGAGAGCGCCATCGCCGGAAGAAACCTGTTTGGCAAGTTCGGCAAATGTATCCCAGGTCCATGTTCCATTCCGGACAAATGTATCCGGCGTGGGAACGCCTTTATCGGCAAAGATTTTTTTATTGAAATAGGTATAGTACGCGGCGCCCCGCCAGGGGAATCCGGCAATTTTGCCGTCTACCATAAGGGAATTCCGGTAGTTTTTTACAGCGGTCTGGTCGACATCGGACTTGGCAAGAAAATCGTCCAGAGGCGCTATAAAGCCGTTGCGGAAATGGGGAAACATATCTGTTGTGCGCTTTTGCATATATGCGTCCATAGGTGTCCGGCCGGTAAGCAGCGTGGTGATTTTGGTTTCATAATCCGGAGACGGCAGATACTGGGCGTCTACAAAGATCTCGTCCTGGGAATCGTTAAACGCGTCTATCATGGGCTTAATGGAAGTATCATCCCAAGTGTAATAGATAATGGTTAAGCGGCCATCGGCTCTTTTACCGGAACTCCTGTCACAACTGGTGAACGCGCTAGATACCAGTAACGCCGCAATGCATATAAAACATAATTTCTTCATCATTATTTTCCTCCGGCTACTATGCTAGCACAGATTAGGTGAGAACGCAAGTAAGTATGTTAATCAATCTCGCTGTAAAATTGCTGCATGACATGGAAGGCGGGTTTTTTACGGATTCGGTCGGCATCGATGAGGCCTTTGCGGTTGAAGCCTTCCTGATAACGGTTAAGGCGGCGGGGACAGCGGAAATCGTAGAGTATCCATGGCGTTGTTCCCGCGATATACGCGCATTGTTTTATCGCCGCTACCTGTTGTTCGTATAACGCGCGTTGTTTATCTTCGGTCCACAGATCGTCCTCGGTGCCGCGCTGGTCTTTGCGGGCATCGCCGCCAAATTCGCAGATTACGACCGGTTTGTCCGGCGCCGAGTTGGCAAGAATTTGCGGCAGTTTGTCAAAATCAGGATCGTACCAGCCGTAGTATTCATTAATGCCGATTATATCCAGCGCATCGGCCAGCCTGTCCTGAATTTTAATTTCTGTATGATTGATAAGGCAGGCGGCGGAAACCAGACGGCTGGGGTCAAGCTCCCTGGCTTTGCGCGCCAGGCCGGACATAAACGCAAGACGGCTGTCTGTATCGGCGTTTTCATTTCCCACTGACCAGATAATCACGCTGGCCCGGTTTCGATCCCGCAGAATCAATTCGGAAAGCTGATTTTCAGCGTCTTTGTATGTTGCGGGGTTGTCAAAAGCCACTGCCCAGTACACCGGAACTTCTTCCCAGAGAAGCACTCCTTCTTCATCGGCAATTTTGGCAAACCGGCTGTCATGGGGATAATGGGCCAGCCGGAGATAACAGCCGTTCATTTCCCGTAAATCCCGAATGGTTTGGCGTATGATGTCTTCGTTGGTGGTCTTCCCCAATGTATGATGATCCTCATGAACGCAGATTCCCTTAAGAAAAATTTTCCTGCCGTTCAGTAATATTTCTGTTCCCCGAACGGCGATTTCCCGGAACCCAATGTCATCCTGCGTTTCATCGATTATGGCGCCATCCGCCGAAGTAAAACCCAATGTTACCGTGTACAGCCTGGGATTTTCAGGACACCAGCGTTCCGGGTCTGCCTTGATATGAAAAGAAGCCTTCCCGTCATGCACCGCCGCTTCCGCCTGTATCCCTAATGCAGGAATAGTCAAATGCGCAGTACCGTTGCCCGCAATAGCATTGGCAATATACATATCCGCATTTATACTGCTGCCGTCCGGGCCAAGGCGCACAAACCAGTCCTTGACATAGGCCGGGGGCAAACGGTACAGGTATACATCGCGGTATATGCCGCCGTAATAAAACCAGTCGCTGTTGTCCATGGGTATGCGCAACAGACTGCGGCGGGCGTCAACGGTTACGACGATGCGGTTTTCGGTTTTTACCAAATCGGTAATATCAACGTTAAAAGGCGTTGAAGCGCCGTCATGAGATCCGGCAAAATGACCGTTTACAAAAACGCAGGTATTATACGCTGCCCCTTCAAAACGCAGGATAAGCCGTTCGCCGGGGGTTTGCGGAATATAGCGGAAAGTGCGGGTATAGATGCCGGTTCCTTCAAAGTAATGGAGTTCTGTTTTTTCCATATTCCAGCAGGCTGGCACCGGTATGGTTTCCCATGCTTCCCAGTCCCAATCCACCGGCTCCGGACTGCCCTGCGCGTTAGTGGTAATTTCTTTATACCACGCTGCGCGGCGGCAGGTATCGTACCAGTCAACGCCAAAATTCCAC
>Ga0123356_10002530_pt1 | contig 19549 bp, 19 predicted proteins | sample TergutEmb28metaG_2_FD_92546 | JGI IMG/M metagenome (GOLD analysis project Ga0123356, IMG submission 92546) | Embiratermes neotenicus P3 segment gut microbial communities from Petit-Saut dam, French Guiana - Emb289 P3 | ecosystem: Host-associated > Arthropoda: Insects > Digestive system > Gut ...
ATACATTTTGGGTTTTGGCATACAGCGTTATTTTGGCTTCTATGTCTACCTCGTGGCATGTTGTTCACAAATATTGCATATAGCAACCGAACTATAAAACATATTCTATATTAGGACACTGCCGAATATTTGATAGCGTTACATAGATATAATTTATATCTATGACGTGTAACTTGTTAGTCTTGTAAAGGGTTAAAAAAGCCATGTTTTTCAATTTCCGCCGATTATTTCAGTTTTGTAGATATAATTTTCTGGGATTTCAGGTTTAACCCAACAAGACACAAAACAAAAATCAGATTTACCTGTAAAAAGCATAACGCGATAGCGTCACACAAGATCTAAAAAGTGCGCAGGGAATTTTCAGCTATCTGTAATATAGGTATTCATAAATCCAAGACTATAAATGAGCCAAAAGCTCCTGAAAACAATTTAGGACACAACGTGGACGGGTATTATAGACTTATGGAAACTGTTACTTGTCAAAAATCAAAAAGACAAATGTAACCATAAAATGAAAATTTGCAAGCCCATATCAAAAGAATCATGAAAGAGTTTAACTTTAGTTTCCCTAGTGCCCATCCACTCGACTGGAAATTCTTTAACTTTGTAGCCTTTACGTTGAGCGCGAACAAGAATTTCAGTATCCCAAAACCAATGGTTAGCAGTAACTTCATCAAGTAAAGATAACAACGTTTCACGTTGAAACGCTTTAAATCCACATTGATGATCTTTAATTTTAGATCTAAGAACTAAACGAACCATAAAATTGTAGATTTTAGAAATAAAAATACGGGTAAGAGTACGTTTAGCGTTACTTTGAGAAAGTCTTCTTGAACCGGTAGCTAACAGGTAACCTTCCACTGTAACGGCATGAATTAATTGACTTAAATGCTTAAGGTCAGTTGCCAAGTCTACATCCATGTAAATTAAAACATTACCGTTTGATTGACGAAAAGAATTAGATAACGCCTTACCACGACCTAGTCGTTTATCACTATGCAAATGACGAACATAGGATAATTGAGTTAATTTAGCAGCTTTTTTATCTGTACCATCAGTGCTGCCGTCTTCAGCTATTATTATCTCATAGCTACAACCACAAGTTTGCAGTGTTTGACTAATTTTTTCTACAGTCTGCTCAATTATGTCTACTTCATTTAAAGCCGGAAGCACAACTGTAACATCTAGTTGCATGTTCTTATTTGGGTTTTGTGTTTTTAGAACACCCATTGATTGAACCACCTTAAACTTTCAGATGTCGCAATAGACACGGGTGTGCCAGAGATTACCGGATAGAACAGCACAAATAGTGCAACTACCGCTGTGAAATAGACTATTGCAACAATTTTCATCCAATTATATTTCCAATACTTGCTAATAAAATACGCTGAACCAAGACAGATAATGGGTACATTAACATAGTAATGGTAAATAAATAAACCACGACTTACAAAAGCGTAAGGTAACCACTGAGCAAAGAAGATAACCATAAGAAACATGGCTGAAACATCAATTTTAGGCATAATACGTGTTCTAAGCCCAACAGCAACTTTGAAGAGACAAAAACCTGTAATGGATAAAATTGAGGCAAAGCCAACCCACCAGACTGCAGGGTTACCAAATAAACTAATTGTTGAACGCATACCGGCAGGCAACGTACTAACATAGAGCCAGAGAGGTTTTCCAATTATTGGCCAACTCCAACCAGGAGAAGAGTAGGGATGATCAAGACCAATGGGGGCAGCATGATAGGAGAACATAGAATTCTGAAGATCAACTACACCAACAAATGTTCGGCCAATAAACATGTCAGGAATGTAAGTTAAAAAATATACACCTATAGCTACAATAATGAAGGCTACCACATAAATGTAGGGATAATCAAATAGATCGTAAAGTTTAGTTGAAAAATCCTTTTTGTTTCGCACTACCTCTAAGAGGCGCAGGGTTGCCAAAATGGCTAATCCACCTAAGAACCCAAAAAGCACCAACCATTTAGTGGAAAAACCAAGAGCAAAAAACATAAAAGAAAGAAACAACGGCAAAACACCGGCAGATTTCCAACCTTTCTTTACGACATTGCTAAGGTATATGAAGAAACATAAATGGGAAAGCAAAGAGAAAAACACAACATACGTATCAGTAATACCTAAACGGGCCTCAGAAAAATGCATAAAATCAAAAGTAAACAAAAAAGCAGCTGAAAACCCACCTATATAGGAGCCAAACAGTTTTTTACCTAACAAAAAAATTATCGGAATCATCAAAGTGCCAAAAATTACACCCATTATACGCCAACCAAAGGGGTTTAACCCAAAAAGAGCAATACCTGTTGAAATGATGAGTTTACCCAAAGGCGGATGAGTCCATTCATAAGGCCACTGTAAACGTAGATATTGTTCAGAGGTTCTTGTAAAATATACTTCGTCAAACATTGTTTCAGTCATATACGTGTTAGGCAACACAACAAGATGTTGTTCATCAACTAGCAAGTTAAAATTCAGAGCGCTGTTTTCACTTGTGATTGAATAAATAGGTATTATTTGACTATCTTGGCCAAGAATGGCTATCTCATTAATTTCAATATTTGACGGTGCCTCAAACTCTAAACGGATATATTGAGTTACTTGATAAAGGTCAGTGTTATTCCAGTTCATGTAAGCAAACGGATAACCAGCAACAAGGGTAGCACTTTCAAACCAATTATCAGGTGGTTGTCCAGTGAAAATTTTTATCGTGCTGGTGTTTTGACAATCTTTTATGTAAAAACAAAGTTGGCTAACATATACGGGTTCTTTAAGATCAATTATGGCAATTTGCGGTGTGGTGGTGTTTTTTATTGTTAAACTATTTGAGGGTACTTGGGTTGCACCCAAATTTATTACAGTAGCAGAAAAAAAGATTATTGATAACAAAACCATTATCAAAACATCTTTTTTATCTACATTTAAATTGAAGTCAAAGTTACGTTTCATGTGCAACTCTCTTTTTCGGCAATATATTGATGAATAGTTATTTGCTCAGGTTTAAACACTGTCTTTCCTTTGAGTTCACTCCACAATAGTAATGAACCATATAAAAACATAATCACGTTGGTGACACCAACAACTATAACTATTATGTGACCGGAAAGGTTTGGCCCATAACTGTAACCGGCATTAGTATACAAATTTAACCAGTACAAGACATAGGCAACATTTGTCAAAAAAGTTGCTGAGATAACACTGTAAAATAACCAAACTTTTTTAGTAAAAGGTAGCATCAAAGACAAAACACTAATAGTCGGAAACAGATAACGCTCATGAATCCGCGTTGGCAACATAAAAAACGCAAAAAAAAGCATGAACGCTACAAAAAATATCAACAACTGATCAGATTTCCCCCAACGTTTATTCAAAACATACAAAGTAAAAACCGAAAAAACTGCAAACATAATCCAACCCAAAATAAATAAATAACCATCAGAAAGCCACATACCAAATAAACCCCAAGTATTAAACGCATTAATGGAAGTAAAAGCATATCCACTATACGCACCAAAATAAATGTCAGCAAGAAAAGTCACAGGATTACTCCACTGCATAGGCAAGATAACAGCAAAAACTGTCACAGTAAACGCTATAATAGAAAACATTAACCGCTTAAAACCATTTTTCTTAAAAATAATAAACACAATTAAAGGCAACAACGCTATCGCCTGAGGCTTAGTCAAAATACCAACTGCAAAACTTACCGCAGAGAATTCAGGCTTACCTTTTAACGCAAAAATCAACGAAACCAACAAAAACAAAGTATAAACAGCATCAAACTGACCCCAAACAGCAGCATTAAAAATCACCGCAGGATTAAAAACATAAAACACCATAGCCAAAAGACTCAATTTAAAACTCAACCGTTTTTGAACAAAAAAATAAATTAAACCAGCAATAAGCAGATCAAAAAAACTGGGAACAAACTTTACAATATAAGTAACAAAAGGCGTCCCAAACAAACCCAACATCTGAGCCAACGAACCAAAACCCCAAAAGAGGTAAACATTAAAAGGAGGATAATCACACCAACCCACAGCACTGTAGAAAACTCGAGGACCATAATTAGCAGCGGTATTAAACCATGAAACAAAAGTATCCAAATCGTTTTGATAACCTTGAAAGGAAAACAGCAAAACACGAAGTACAAAAGCCACACATAACAGACAGATAACGATGAATATTTTCTGTTTATCAAACTTCAAAGTAAACGCCAACAAGAGTGATAAAAATATTATAGCTCAACAAGGATAAGTCTTTTCCAATATCACCTACAAACAAGCACATTCACGAATATAACAACAAAAAACAAGAACATAATACAACTAACAACCTACAACACAATAATGTATTAAAATGTACCATACATAAAACATGAGACAAAACTATTTGTAGCTAAACAGCATTAAACTCTTGGTGGTTAATTAATCGTTTTTTAACCCTTAAATAAGCACAGTTGGAAAAATGGATGGCTGTTAAAGAGAAAACTCGACTAATCGTTTTCGATGTTGAAGGAGTGCTCATTCCTAGAAACATGTTCTTTTTCCAAGTTGGCAGAACTATGGGTTTTTTCACTTTGATACAAATTCTACTATACCGATTACTCTATGAAAGCGGCATTATTTCACTTGACGTATCACTTAAACATATTTTTAGAAAATTAAAAGGACAAAAAATGGAAACCCTGCAACACATTTTTAACCAAATTCCAGCTACTGCAAGACTACAAGATTTTTTTACACAAATTAAAAAACAAGAAAAATGTCAGATAGTTCTAATTAGTTCCAGTTTACCCACGGCTATTGTTGAACAGTTCGCAGCTTGTTTGAACGCTGATTATGCATATGGCATTAACGTTTGTGTTAACAACGTAGGAAAGATAACAGGAGAAATCAGCGGAGAAGTCATAGAGGTTAACGGTAAAAAGAAAATTTTACATCAAATATTAATTAAAACAGGGTTAAATTTACGGGATTGTACAGTAGTTGCTAGAGATCGAAATAACCGATGTATTTACACTAAGGAAACCAAAAAAATTGGTTACAACCCCAACTTTATCATTCGAATTAAATCAGACCATGTGGTAATGGGAAAACTTGCAGGCGTTCTGCCAATTTTAAATGATAAAAAAACTAAATGGTCTTGTCCCTCAGTTAATGATTTAATTCGAGAAAACATACATGCCGCAGGCATATTTACACCTATAATAGCTCAAATAATTGGCCTGCTCCCAGTAATAATCTTCATAAGTGGGTTATCAATTGTTTATTTAATATCTGAACTTGCACGGTTAAACGGTAAAAACCTACCACTCATCTCAGCAATAACACGCCATGCCGCTTCACAATCAGAACTCTACGGTTTTGTGGCGGCACCGCTATATTATGCCATAGGAATTCTACTTACACTGATAATCTTTCCGTTTCCAGCAAGTGCCGCAGCAATTGCCATATTCACCTTAGGCGATAGCGTAGCCTCAATTGTTGGAGGCTCACTTGGCATAAAATTAGCCTTCAATAAAGGCAAAACCTTGGAAGGCTCACTTTCAGGTTTTGCCTGTGCTTTTCTAGCAAGCTGCTTATTTGTTGCACCTTGGATTGCAGTCATTGGTGCAGCAATCGCCATGATTGTTGAATACTTACCATTACCAATAAACGATAACGTCTTAATCCCAATAGTAACAGCCACAGTATTAATGCTACTATTGCTAATTTAAAATTCTACAATAAGAGCATGTTAAATTCTGGATAAACATTCATACCGAAGGTACAATGGACTTGCCAGATTTAGTCAAACGAGAGCGCCTTCAGCACATACATTACCAGAACTAAACAAGCACACTATTTTTCTTTTCTAAAGGTAATCAATATAGCACTACGTATGCCTACAGTATTTGCCATATAAGAATACGTGACAAATTCCCAACCCTCTTCAGTTCGCTTGTTAATCAATTCATCAAGACGAGCCACATCAATCTCATTAGCCCTATCATTAACCCATTTAACAGTTGTTACTAAAACCTCACTTTTGTACTCAAACATTAACATCACTTTTTTATTTAAAACCAGCCTATACATAATAAACTTTGCTTCACAATTCAACAAGGGATACAGAGTCACACCACATCACAATACACCACCACCAACACTTTATCACCCAAAAAATCATCACAAACTAAAAAACGCACCTACAACAAATACAACTATTTTACAATTTTAGAATCAACTAAAACCTGCTTTTGTTGATGACTCAATTTCTTAATTTCACGCTCTCGCTTCATCGCTAAACCACGAGAAGCATGCTCCTCAAAATACACCAACTTTTGCGGTTTATGAGACTTAGTATATCTCGCCCCTCTGCCAATTTGATGCAAACGCAGTCTTGTCGCCACATCTTTTGTGTAACCTGTGTAAAAACTTCCATCACAACACAACAAAACATAAACATAAAACACCAAATAAACTACAACCCCCAAAAAACACATAATCTAAAAATAAAGATAAACAAACAAACACCCAAAACAGAGAAACAGTTAATTTTTATAATCGTGTCGCTGGAAAATTTAAAAAACCAACCTTTTAAACCACCAACAAATTTAGTAGTTACGTAATACGTGAACATGCACATAAAAACTTAAACACATCATTAATATGTAGGTTTTTTGGTACAAGTGAAATGAAAAGAAAGAGGAAATTATTGAACCATTTCAACGCGTCGTTTACCGCGGGACATACCAGAAGTTCGAATTTTACCGCTAACTTCCAGACCGAGTAGTAAATCGTTAAAGTCTTTGAAGCCTAAATCTTCAAATTCACTACGCATTTGACTGAACAGTTCATCATCGGTTAAATCACCTTTTTTGCTCAAAATCCCCAAAAGGACAAAATGAGCAGGGCGAGTTTTCCAAGTTTTAATTTGTGGCATAACTTTTTCGCTTCTCCTAAGTTACAGGTGTTGCTGACTTTTGTACTTGACGGATAGCTTGCATGAAACCTTTGTACCATTTCTCCATATCAGGTGTAACAGATGGCCCCACTTCTTTTAGAGCGTCTTGGAAATCTTTGTTTGTCACTTTTTGAACGTTAGCATCTCGTCGCAACGCACGCATTGCTGCTTCACGACACAAAGACTCAATATCGGCACCGCTGTAATATTTAGTGATAGATGCAAGCTGATTTACATCAACATCTTGATCAAGAGGCATGTTTTTTGTGTAAAGTTTAAAGATTTGGGCCCGACTCTTATCATCAGGTTCGGGAGCATAAATTAAACGATCAAATCTACCAGGACGGATAACAGCAGGGTCAACCATATTGGGACGGTTAGTGGCTGCAATTACCACAATATCATGTAAAGTGTTTATACCATCAATTTCTGTTAGCAATTGGCTGATTACACGTTCAGAAACATCACTATCAGATGCGCCCATTCCACGGTTAGGAGTTAAAGAGTCAATTTCATCAAGAAACACAATAGCAGGCGCAGCCATACGGGCTTTACGGAAAACTTCACGAATGGCTTTTTCTGATTCACCCGCCCATTTGCTAAAAATTTCCGGCCCTTTAATTGAGATAAAGTTAGCTTCACTTTCAGTTGCAACCGCACGAGCAAGCAAAGTTTTACCACAACCAGGCGGACCATATATAAGAATACCCTTTGGAGCACGAATACCTACACGGGTAAACATTTCAGGGTTTTTAATTGGCCACTCAACAGCCTCTTTAAGAGACTGTTTAACATCGTCAAGACCACCTATGTCATCCCAGTGAACAGTAGAAACCTCAATGTAGACTTCACGCATAGCTGTTGGGGTAACTTCTTTGTAGGCACTTGTAAAGTCATCCATTTTTACCTCCATTTTCTCAAGTACTTCAGGAGGTATGCGTTCTTCTTCAATGTTAATTTGAGGCAAGTAACGCCTTAGGGCTTTCATAGCAGTTTCTCTACACAGAGATGACAAATCGGCACCTGTATATCCATGGGTCATAGCTGAAAGCTTGTTTAAATCAACATCCGTAGCCAAAGGCATACCACGAGTATGAATTTGAAGAACTTCATGCCGTCCACACTTATCAGGTACACTTATTTCGATTTCTCTATCAAAACGTCCAGGTCTACGCAGAGCTTGGTCAAGTGCACTGGGTCTATTGGTTGCACCAATAACTATTACATTTCCTCTTCCACCTAGACCATCCATGAGGGCAAGCAATTGTGCAACGACACGTCGCTCAACCTCGCCAGTGACTTCTTCACGTTTTGGAGCCAAACTATCAAATTCATCAATAAAAATGATACTTGGAGCCTTCTGCTGGGCTTGCTGAAATATCTCACGTAAACGCGCTTCAGATTCACCGTAGAACTTACTCATAATCTCTGGACCGTTAATGCTGTAAAAGTTGGCTTCCGATTCGTTTGCAACTGCACGAGCAAGCAAAGTTTTACCACAACCAGGCGGACCATGTAGTAGAACACCTTTTGGAGGTTCAATTCCAAGACGTTGGAAAAGTTCGGGATGACGAAGAGGTAACTCAACCATTTCGCGAACACGCTGAATTTCCCCATGTAACCCACCGATATCTTCATAGGTTGTACGGGGCAAACCTTTTCCTTCAGGAACCGGTTCATTTAGAATTGTTAAACGTGTTTCAGCGGTTACTTTTATAATACCATGAGGGCGAGTTTTTGAAACTGTAAAGGGTATGGCATGCCCTAACATCATAACTAAAGTGGTGTCACCTTCGATCAAAGTGCGCTCCATTAAACGATTTTTAACAAAATTTGTAAAGTCCTCATCTACATTAAGACGCATATCAACAGGTGCCAAAGTGATACTTGAGGCTACTTTCACTTTAGCAGATTTTACAGCAACATACTCGTTTATGGCCACTCCACAGTTTTTACGGGTAAACCCATCAATTCGAATAATGTCACGATTTTGATCCTCACTGTAAGCAGGCCAAGCAATCGCACTTGTAGTTCGTTTATTGACAATTTCTACAACATCGCCAGCACTTATACCAAGCTTTTGCATAGCTCGCTGATCAATTCGGGCTATACCTCTGCCCACATCTCTTTGTCTTGCATCTCCAACACGCAATTGAACTTCGCTCACGTAGAACTCTCCATAATTAACAGCCGTATGAACTTGTTCAAAAGAACAATGTTCCTATATAAACTTTAAAGCGCAACAACTCAAAAAAAACAACAGCAAAATAACAGAGTTTAATGAAAAACAAGTTACACAAAGAAGAAAAGAGAGACAAATAAACTAAAGTGCTAAAGAAACGTTTTAGACTTTGATTGACTCTAAAACAAATCTTGCCGTGATTACATCTACTTCAGTGACCCTGACATTTTTATACTCTTTAGCTTCACCTACAATACTTCGCACTATAACGGTGCCACCATCAACTTTAGCATAGATCACATCACTGAAAACAGTTTGCCCATCTAAAATAACATTAAATTCACACATAACATTTCACAAAATAAATAAAACATTTCACCTATAAATAAACCACCCTTAAATATACCAAAAATTAACAGACCCCCACATCAAAACAAAAAGTTATAGTGCACACTACCACACACATCAAAACTTGCAACAATTATCAACCACACAACTTACACACAAACAAACCACCCACATTAAAACGACAAATACCAACAAACAATCACCACCCAAGTTTTTTAGAGTATACTCCTACTTTTCCTTAAACACCTAAAATGTTAACACAGTTCAGAATGATAGCGCCTATTTTGATTGTTTTATTGTTTGCAGAGTTTTTTCTGCGGTTGAAGCACTGAAAAGCAGATCATCAATAGTTGCTGTAAAAGTAGCCAACTTTCCCTCACAAACAATGTCAGTTACAACTCTACAGCCGTCATTAACAGTGTGTATTTTTACCTCAAACGGTGCTTTTAAATTGTCAGGTGAAACAGCTTTAGTTACGACCTCAGCTGTTTTAGTATCAGAATATTCAAGTGTTATTGTCGCCTGCAAGTATCTCACCCTTTAACTGTCGCCCAACTAACTCATTAACGGTAATAATAAACCCTTCAATTTGATCCAAGCTCACTTGAGCACCAGCTGCAATGTTATGCCCACCGCCCTTACCAGAATGTTTCTCAGAAGCTAAACGCATAACATCACCAAGATTAACCCCTCTCTGTAACGCAGCTTCCGTTGTACGAGAAGAGATTTTAAACGAGTTATCACCATCTACTTTAGCATAAGCAATGAGAGGTTTTTGATTGTTAGCTAAACCTGCAACCATGATAGAGGAGACTGTTCCTACTATTTTTTCGTTAATGTAGTCTTCGCCATTGATGACATAGATGTTATCTAGTTCTCTTAACCGTTCAGGTTTCTCTGTAACCCAACCTAGATATTTGTTGATGTTTTTACGATAATCTTCAAGGATATTGTTTGATTCTTCAAGAGCGGCTCCCCGATCACCCATACAAATGGCAATTCCAAGACTTGGACGATCCATACGACCAGTAGAATTCAACAATACAGAATATTCACGAGCATCCCGAAGAGCAGTATTTGACTCCTCATTAACTAAGACATAGTTGTTACCTATCAAATTAGAAACTTCAACATGTAAACCTTTGGAGAGCATATAGTCTGCAAGAGCAGAGCATAAGCGTTTCTTTTCATCCTCATTAAGATCACTTAAAGCACGAAAACGTCCACCTTGTTTGAAGTCAATATTTAAGGTTGCTAGAAAAGCTAAAGCTTTATCCTCTTCACCACTTAAACCTGGAATGAAAGGGTTAGTGGTAGTTGCCAAAGTGCGGTGAATTGGACGAGTTTCTCGACCAAAGAAAGTTAGATCTTTCTCCACTTTCATCAAACCTGCCTGAGTGGCGTCTTTGAGAATTAACTCGTTTAAGCCACCAAAGCTGCGCTGATCATACTTGTCTTGCATATCACCAAGGGCACCAACTAACGCAACAGGTGCTAAATCAACGTTTTTTTGGTTTAAGGCTTTAGCTACAAAATAGGTTACGCCTGATCCACTGACTTCGGTTGCCCCGTTGATACCATGTTCGTGAGGGTTCACTTGAGCAAAGTTTGAATTATCCACTTTGGCAGTAATTTGGTGGTGATCCATGATAGCGATTTTTGTGTCTGAAACTTTTTCGTTTAGTAACTGTAAATAACCGCTTCCAAAATCGGTTAACACCACAAGATGAGGCTTGTCAGCAATTATATCGTTTATAATTTTGTCATCTACCCACTGCATAACACGTACACGATAACGTGCATCAAGTCTATGAAGTGCTTTAGATATGATACCAGCAGCTGCAACCCCATCGGCATCTAAATGTGAAAAACAGTCAATAAACCCGTCTTGCTGCACGGTTTCAAGTATCATTTTTGCGGCTTTATCAGCAGCTGATAGGAAAGAATCTATTTGAGTTTGGTCTGCCATACAGGGTTCCTCAAGGGTAATAAAAAGGGTTAATTAGATTTAAAGCTGGTGTAAAATAAAAAGTAAAAAATAAAAGGTTGGTTTAGAATATTGAGGCAATTTTTGCTTCGTATTTCCAAGTTTTAGCAAGTTTTCCTTCACGTTTATAGTATCGTGAAAGTTTATGGATTTGGGCCTCAATTACCTGCATGTTACGTTTATTGTGCAGGTCTTTTTTGTTTTTCTCCATGTGAACTGCTAAAGCTTGAGCTTTCTTCATCATGTTACCTAGATCTTCAGGTATTGATGGAGTTAGATTAGCACTCTTGAGAATAGCGCTTATACTTTTACCAGTAATTGGTTTAACTAATGGAATTGCATACTGATCTCTAAGAATTGTGCCTATCGTGCTTAGTGTGTGACCTTCTTTTGCAAGTTTAATAATGAAGGCTTCTACTTCTTCAGGCTGATATTTACACCAGCTGGGAGGCCTTCTGCTTACAGGTCGGGTCGAGTGAGATTTTCCTTTTTCTTGTTTGGGCATCGTTACACCTTAATTATGCACCCTACAAGCACAGTGTGGAGATATTTAAAAGCATCGCAAATATTTACACGCAAAAACCCATGCGATTTTAACTGATAACGTTAAAAATACAGATATCAGGGTTTTTCGGTAAATTCCATGACAAACACCCACCAAGGAGTAGTACCAAAGCATAGTTCTTCAGTTACGTATGAGAAATTATCTGAAACGTAAAGTTGTTCATAGACTTGTAGGAAAGTTAGAGTTGTATTATAGTAGGGCACTTCAACGCCGCCGTATTCAAATGCGATGATATACTGCACATTGTGTTGACTACATAGTTCAGTGAATTCAGTAAAGTTAAAGTTTGGCACATATGCATCGACAGCCACTTCAGGGTACTGGAAAATTTCTATGCCACGATCACCGCCTGCCCATAAATAGAACTGTACCATATCTCGATTGAAGAGGTTACAGGGTAATAAAACCATAATTGATTTACCATCTTCTATATTGTTTAGGGCATAGTTAGTGGCCCCTTGGATATCTATGGGCGGTATGGCTGTTGAGTTGTAATTGTATGTATCATATACACTATAAATCATGGCACTTGCCACCACAACAACTAGAACCCCTGAAGCAACTTTAGCCAAATGTTTTTTACTTACTGAAATTGGTTTTTTCCACATTCGCTTCAGAGCTCCACCTAACCCGAGCACTGCAACAGATGCAGATATTGCCAGTGTAGGAAATAGTGGTACCACATAACGCCAATCCTTATTGGATATAAGCGTAAAGAAAACAAAGATAACTGCAAACCAAAGTAGGATAAACTTGTCTTCATGACGACGACGCCAGACCATCCAAGCTAATCCAGCTAAGCCTATAATGTAGCAGAAAAGTGAGATGGGATGAAAATTATTGTGTGGCCAAACCATCTCTATGAAATAAAAAATAGGCAGAGGAAAACGTGAGCTGTAAACAGACCGTCCAGGGTTACCGATTTGAAGGACATAAAACCATTGGCCAAGAAAACCAGTCTTATAAACTTGAAAGGCAAGAATAACCCAAGGGACCACAACCAACACTGCAGCAGTTATAACTATTTTGAATTTTTTAAATACCGCTTTCACCTGTTTCCGTGCCAACAGAACAATACTTAACAACATTATCACACCTACAACAAGTATCTGATATTTTGCCAAAAAACCCAAACCAAGAGCTAAACCACTTAATGCAAGCAATTTATCTTGGCGAGTGTTTAACCAACGATAGAAACAAAACAGTGACACAGTAACGAAGAATATCAATATGGTTTCCAGCATCGCATGACCGGAAAGCCAAAAGAACCCAGGCATTATGCCTAGCATAATGGCTGAAAGTATACCAACTTTACTACCGTACAGGTAACGAGCAAACTCAAAAACTGCCCAAAGTGCAAAAAACGCAAAAAAAACTGAGGGTAGCCTAGCTGTAAAAAGACTGACGCCTAAAATTTTGAAGGATATAAAAGTAAGTGTATCAAAGAGTGGCGGATAGAAAGCATTACCTAGAAATTCACCATAACGCCCTAGGTAAAGAAGAGAACCACTGCTAAGGTGACTAACTTCATCCCACAATAAAGGATACCCTGTAAGAGCAAACATAAGAATAACAGAATAAACTGACGCAAAAACCAGAAAGAGAAGACGCCACCGATCTAGAAGAAACATACGCAACCGAGTACCTCCTGTAGAGAACAACAACTGTAGTTTATCCCTAAAACTTTCAACTACAGGCTCACCATGAGGTTTATCGAACAAAGTCTCTTCCATAATTATTCATAAATACAACAAGATAATAATATGTTTATGGGTTAATTGATTATCAACTTTAAAAACCTAAAAAAAGAGCCAAAAACAGATCTAACAACATAACGCAATAAAATGTTAAAAATTATCATCATCTCAAACACAAAATCACCCAATTCTACCAACTCAAACCAAAGAAGAAAAACAGGCATACCCTCGACAACATAAGACAAAACGTTGGAAAATAAAAAACTATCTAAAAACTATGGGTAAACAAAAAATATTGCGATTAATACAGGGCAGATAACAGGTTTAACCCATATTTTTAGGAGCTGTTTTGTATAAAACGGTTATGTAATTGTATGCTTCAAGTGCGGCAGTGATACCTTGACCTATGGCTGTACCAACCTGTTTAACTGGATGGGTTGTTACATCACCTGCAGCATAAATACCTGAAAAACTAGTTTCTTGTCTCATGTTAACTTTAATGTATCCTGCAGCATCTGTTTCCACTCCAAAAGTTTTTGCCACTACACTATTAGGCACCTCACCTACTTGTACAAAGACAGCATCAACATCAAACTCTGTTTTCTCTCCAGTGACATTATTTTTTACAGCTAACACTCTAACTTTACTATCTCCCTTAATTTCTTCAACCTCAACATTCCAAAGCACATTCACATTAAATTTTGAAGTAACATCTAAGACCAAACTATGTTCAGCTCTAAAAGTAGCCCTACGATGAACTATAGTAACATGACTTGCTAAACCAGAAAGATACAAAGAGGTTGCGCACGCCGAGTTACCACCACCAACAACAGCAACTTTTTTGCCCTTAAAGAAGGGTCCATCACAAACACCACAGTAACTAACGCCCCTACCATGAAACTCTTTCTCACCTTTAACCCCGACAGTTTTATGATAAGCCCCTGTAGCAAAAATCACCACCTTAGTCTGATACACAGCATTATTAGTGACAACAACCTTTATTTCACCCTCAAATCTTACCGCTTCTACCAACTCAAGCTCATGTACAACTGCACCAAAATTTTTGCATTGAGAAACCATTCTTTCAGATAATTCACGTCCACTAATTTCAGTAAACCCAGGATAATTCTCTACTTTTGGCGCATCACTAATGTTTCCACCAGCCAACTTTTCGTCAAGCACAAGAGTCTTAAGACCACTTCTTACAGCATAAATTCCAGCAGCCAATCCCGCAGATCCAGCACCAACAATAATTACATCCCAACAGTCCATAAACATCACAAAAAATATTGCTTAAACGACCTAAAGAAGCATTCGTCTAAATTCACACCATAAATTAACGTAAATAATATTAGCGTGCACAACTAGGTGAAAGTGGGAATATCATTGGTAAATCGCGGTCTTTACGTTGGCAGATTCCAACCTTTCCACATGGGCCATCTTTACGCCATAAAAGAAGTCTTAACAAAAGTTGACGAGTTAGTAATTGTTATTGGCAGTGCTCAATATAGCCATAATTTAAAAAATCCTTTCACTGCCGGTGAGCGTTTAACTATGACACGGCACGCTCTACAAGAAGCAGGTGCAGATTTAAACAAAATATGGATTGTCCCTGTTCCTGACGTACACCTGCACATGCTTTGGGTTTCAGCTGTAGAGGGCTACACACCGAAATTTAACAAACTTTATTCTAATGAACCACTAACACGGCGCTTATTTATAGAAGCGGGTTACACTGTTGAGAGCATCGACCTTTTTGAACGACAAACGTATGCATCTACATTTGTGCGTGAAAAAATGCTTAAAGACGAAAACTGGTCAGTTCTTGTTCCAAAAAGTGTTACCGATTTCATACATAGAATTGACGGTGTAAACCGACTTAGGGATTTAGTGCGTACCGACAGAATCTAATTTTTCCGACAACTAAAATTCATCATCAACCCTATAAAGGGGGTTTTTGATGTTTTGTATTGGGCTGTTAGAAGCCAGCTGTTATGGGGTTTTGGGGTTTAATGATTTCTCGCAGTAACACTGTTGCGTAGCATCCTCGAAGTAGGGTAAATTCTAGTAGGGTTGTTAATTCGTTGTCTTGTTTGGAGATAATTGGTGGTTTAAAGTTTTGTACAGGGGTTAATGCTGTGCGTAGGCTGCCTTTGTTGCTCATATTTGAGTTATCAGTGATGTGGAAACTGTTCAGGTTTACCTTTTCTTGTTGCAAGATACATTGTTCGAGTTCGCCCATTGGACCGTTTGAAAGTTTTTGTTTGAATCCAACAATGGGCAGGGCTAGTCGCATTTTGCCGGAGGATAGGGCTTCGTTTATTTTTGTTTGATTTTGGGTGGTTACTGTTTGAGACATGTTTACCATGGGTAGTCCAGTGCGTTCAACTCTGACTACAAAGTCGCCTACTTCAACTTTATTTAGAGGTAGGCCTGCTTTGATGCGTTTGCTTAAGAAGTGGTTAAACAGGTAGGATTGGTAGGCCTGTATGAATAGGGCTTGGAGTTTTAGGGGTAAGACGTTAAAGGCTTTGATGAATTCGTTTGGTTTTTCGTTTAGATATTTTAGCATTATGCGTTCATATCGTAGTTGTTTTGGATAATGTTCTAATGCTGCTTTAAAATCGCGGGTTTGTTGGAGTTCTGTGCGGGCTTGTTTTGATTCATAATGTTCATGTGGGCTGGGGTTTGCAAGAAAGAGTAGGGCGGCTTTTTCAAAGTTGCCTTCAAGAATTGCTTTGCCAACGAGGTGAGTTATTGGACGGGTGGTGCCGAAGCGTTGATGGCCGTAAAAGTTTGGGATGCCGCCAAGTTGGGTGACTTCGTTGATTGTTTGATTTACTTGTTTGTTGACTATAGCGGGGTCTTGGGTTATGTTTGTGATTTTTATTTTGAAGTGGTTTCCTAAAAGGTAAAATACTGATAGGGGATTGCGAAGATATCCTACTGGGTGGATGTTAATGCCTTTTATGTTTACTTTAGAGATATCTTCCATTGTTAGGTTTTCGATTGTAACATATTGTGCGGTAACTGCTTTAGCATCTTTTATGCCGGCAATTTGAATACTGTTTTGTCCCAAGTCAAGTTGGCTGGCAACGTTTTTTGTTGCTAGAAAAGTATCCCAGTTTTGTTTAACTAAAACACAGAGCAGATGTCTCTGACGTTCTAATGAGGCGCCCAATGTAGAGGTTGTTTTTTGTGTTGGGGTAATGGGTGCTTTTGAGCCATCCACTAAAAGTTCTTCAACTTGAAAATCTTGGGTTACACCTCGAATTCTTCCACCTACGCCACTAGTTTGGGTTGCATAGACGTTTATACCAAGCAAACAATCAATTTCAGGTACAAGCTGCAAACAGGATTATCCCTATAAGAGTTTAAGTTTGCCTGTTAAGCGGTCAATCAGGGCAGCAGGCGCCGGACCAATACCAAGACAGGTTACTGAGCCTTCAGGAATCTCTGTTAGGCCTCTGTCTACAATTAGAGCATGCGGAAGCCCAAAGTCGTCTGCAGCTTCTTCTAGTTCGCAGAGTTCTTTTTCACTTGTAACTTTTAGAGCAACCTTTTTTTGGCCTTCATATAACCAAGCTTCCCACCATTTTTTATGACGCATATAAGCTTCTTGAGCAGCTGAAACCGCTGCATGCCCTGCCTGAGCTGCAATTTTACCTTTGCTCATCTGCAAATCACTGCGGAAAACTAGGACCTGTTTATATTCAAAGTCACCCATACATTTCGCCTTGCTAAACTGTACACTTCAATGTTTTAAGGGTTTGCAAACAAATAAAGCAACCCAAAATATCCAAGTGCCACAAGCATTGCAGGTTTAGTTGCAAGCTGCATTAACATTTGACCCTGATAGTCAATTTCTTCTACATCACATAAGGCTTTAGCTACACCAAAACGATTACAGAAACGCAAAACTGAATCCCAACGTTCATCTGAAAGTGAGTTTAGAAACCGTCTAAGATGTAACATAAAAGAAATATCAAAGTTTAGAGTTTCGTTACAGCGTTTATGGTAAACACTAAGGGACTTAGCTGAAAAATCGCCTAACTTGAGGGCAGATTTAGCAACACTAGCAGCAATTTCGCCACATGTTAAACCGAAAATAACACCGCCCCCCGTTGTCGGTTTTACTTGTGAAACAACATCACCTACTGCCAAAAACCCGTTAACATACGCTCTATTAATTGGACCTGCTAAAGGAATAGCGTGATAACTAGTTTTAACAATTTTTGCGCCTTTAACTTGGTTTTTGACGATAGGGTGTTTGGTCATGAGATGTTTTAGATAGGTTTGAGGGTTTCCATGGTTTGTTGCTAAACCAAGTTTTGCTGACCCGTCGGGGCGTGGAATAAGCCAACTATAAAAACCAGGTGCACTACTACCTAGATAAACTTCAACTGCGTGTGGTTCAACATCGTGGACTTGGTCGATTTCTGTTTCAACGGCATAAACTAACCCTTTTCCGTCAATTCCTCTAAGCCCAGTTTGATGGAGCAGTCTTGAGCTTATGCCTTCAGCGTCAATGACAATTTTAGAGGAGACAGTGGGGTGGTTTTTGATGTTTATACCTTTGACATAATTATTTTCAATTTGCAGAGATTGTACTGTGTGCCCTAGATGAAAAGTTGCTCCTGCTTGTTGTGCTTGGTTGGCTATGTGTTGGTCAAATTTTGCTCTGTTTAAGGCGCAAGTTACAGGGGTTTTTAGGCGAATTGAGAATTTGGTTCCTGAGGGAGAGTAAAAGTTGGCAGCATTAAAGATGTTTTCTATTATACCTTTTGGAAGAGGGTAGTAGCCTAGAGCTTTTAGACTGCGGATGCTTATGTGTCCTGCACAGTGAGAAGGCAGCCCCACTTCTGCATGTTCTTCATAAACATCTGTTTTAACGTCCAACATTGCTAAACGTAATGCTGCATAGGAACCTGCAGGTCCTGCACCCACTATAGCTACATCCGTTTGCTGACATTGATTTTTCATTGCAATAGGGTAAGGGTTATTTTACTAAAAAAGGAATCGTGTATTTTTAAAAAAGATCCTCCATGCAAATGGGCAAAACGAGATGGCGTAGTTAAAGAAAGATCTGATTGGCGAGATTTGCAGCCCACTTTGGAGGTTGACAAACTTGTTTTTCTTGATGAGGCTAGTATTAATTGTGCTATGACTCGTTTGCGTGGTTGGGGGGAGAAAAACGCTAGGGTGGTGGATTATGTGTCTGATGCTCGTTTTGAGCGTACTTCCACACTTGCTACTGTACGCCTCTTAGGGGCTTTAGGACAATATTATTTGTGCCAGCTTTCTCTTGCATTAATGTTCTCTAGGTAGTTTAGGTAGCAGAGACGTTTGAGGTTTAAATTACAAGCACGGCTGAAAGCTTCTTGTTGCCTGCGCGCATCAAGCACTTTACGTAGTGGCAGAGGGTTGTCTCGTTTTAAAGTCGAAAAACAACCCTCAACATTCGAACGCCTATGATACTCTTCTAACCACTTCTGCGGATCAGCCATCAAATCTTCCAACATCTTACGCCACGCTTTACTACCCTTCTGACGCAAAGTAGAGCCCCTCTTGGGATAAAAACGCGCCACCCCACCCACACCAGCAACCAAATCACAATTACGTCTAGACAAAAACGCAGAATCCCCCGCCACCAAATTAATCCTCTTATAACGCTTAGGAAGTGTCTAATAATAACTTGGACAAAATAAGTTACGATTTTTTACAAATAGTATAGTTCCACTCACCATGAAAATCATCCTCATCCACAACTATAGAATCAAACTCTTCATCACTAAC
>Ga0123356_10002531_pt1 | contig 19541 bp, 14 predicted proteins | sample TergutEmb28metaG_2_FD_92546 | JGI IMG/M metagenome (GOLD analysis project Ga0123356, IMG submission 92546) | Embiratermes neotenicus P3 segment gut microbial communities from Petit-Saut dam, French Guiana - Emb289 P3 | ecosystem: Host-associated > Arthropoda: Insects > Digestive system > Gut ...
CGAGGGGGTCGCGAGTGCTGCCTAAGCCCCGCAGGGCCCCAGAGGGTGTTTTTTTGGTTACTTTTTTGTCACACAAAAAAGTGACTCGCCGGTAGGCGAAACCTACGGCAGCCGCGCAGCGGAGACGGCCGGGCCGCAGGCCCAGCACCAACAACCCCCCCGGAGGGGCGAAAAGAATCTTTCTACCCCCTACAGCCCTGAGCTTTTAACAACTACCCCCTACCCCCCCCGGAGGGGCAAAAAAGAAATATTTTTATTGCCCGCCGCAGGCGAGATAAAACCCCCCTTCATGTTGCGCTCTCCCCTCAACCCCTTAGGTATATCTATACTCAGTGCCTGTGTGGCCCTGGCCTGTGCCCTCGCGGCTTTGTTGATAGGAGAGACCCGCCTGGACTTGAGCCAACTGTCCAACAGCTTAAGCCCTGAATTTGAAATTTTCTTCTCCCTGCGGCTTCCGCGCGTGGCCCTCGCCGGACTGGTGGGCATGGGGCTTTCCGTTTCAGGCGCCGTCTTGCAAACCTCTTTGCGAAACCCTCTGGCGGACCCCTTTATTTTAGGGGTTTCAGGGGGGGCAGCCCTGGGGGCGAGTGTGGCCATGTCCCTGGGCTTGTCGGGGGTAGGCTTTTTGTCAGGCTCCTCGCTGTTGGCCTTGCTGGGGGCTTTGTTGGCTACCGTGTTTATTCTCTGGGTAGGGTTTCGCCTAGGGCCTGGCCCTTCCATACTCCTGGCCGGCGTTATGTTTAACGCTTTTGCAATGGCGCTTATTTCGCTTTTACGCGCTTTAACGGAGCCGGGGAGGTTGGGGGAGTTGTTGTTTTGGCTCGCCGGGGTATTGCGCTATGAAACCCCCCAAACGCTTTGGGGTTTGGCCTTTGCGCAGTTTTTGAGTTTCGGGCTTTTGTGGGCCAAGGCCAGCCAGTTGAATGCCCTCAGCCTTGGAGACGAGGACGCGCAAAGCCTGGGCCTCAACGTACGCCGCTTGCACCGCCAACTCTATTTTTTGTGCTCCCTCTCGGTGGCTTTGGCGGTGGCTTTTTCGGGACTCATCGGCTTTGTGGGTTTGCTGATTCCGCACCTGGTACGGCGCTTGTTGGGTGCGGACATGCGCAAAGTCCTTCCGGGGTGTGCCGGTTTGGGTGCGGCCTTTCTCATTTTGGCAGACATGTTGAGTCGGCTGTTGTTTCGCAGCCTGCATACGGAGCTGCCGGTAGGGGCGATTACGGCCTTATTGGGGGGGCCCCTCTTTTTTATATTGTGGCTGAGGAGGCCGCCCTAGACCGCTTCCACTTTGCCACTTTCTCTTCGTTGGACTCGTTTTTGTTCGGGTCATGCACTTAAGTGCACTCCCCTCACAAAAGCCTCGTCCGCCTCGATCTCATGTCAAATTGAAACCGGTCTGTAAACCCTTAAACACGTGTTGTATAGTCCAAACTAATCCACCCTAGGCCACTTTTGAGTTTGCCCCATTTTTTTGCGCCGGGACCCTCGGCCTCCTCAACAATGGTATAAACCCCCTTGTCCTTAATGGAGCCGTTGGCGCTAAAGCCGGTACCGGGGCCTGTGCGTATATTTAACTCATTGGCCGTTATACGGACGACATAGGAGAGTAGGGCAGGGGGGGGTGGGTTCAGCCTCTTGTTGACCTCTTCGGCCACATAGGGGAATTGACTTTGCAGATAGGGGCCGGGGCAGTCGGTAGCCGCAAACATATTGTGGCGCGTCAAATTCCCCGCAGCGTCATTCGTATAAACCAGCTTTTGAATGCCGTTGCGTCGGCAAATGTCCGTGCACAAGTCCACCAACTTGGCGAGGGCGACGTCGCTGACGTGCCAGTCGCCGCCTGTTTTGTCATTGGCGACTTCAATGGTGACGGCCTGGTTGTCATTGGCGGCATTGGAAGAAGTCCACGCCCTGTTTTTCTCTTCGACATACATGCCGACGCGCCCGTCGGTGCCTATGCCATAGTTGGCGCTGGCCTGCCTGGAAGCCGGGGCAAACACTTTGCCGCAGTTTTCTACGGAGAGGTTGCCGGCCATGTGGTGGATGGTAATTTTCTTTATGCTGTCCTTCCTTGGGTTGGTGCTGTTGGGGGATATTTGGGTATAGCCTACCAATGGACTGTTGCTCATTCGTCGCCCTTTCCGTCTAAAAACTCTCCGAGGGTTGATGGAGAATTTCTTACCCCCCACCGAAGCCCCGAAGCTAAGCATATACCTACATTCCTAGGGTGTTGAGAGGAATTTTTTCAGGCACGCATAGACTGTGGCGATGGACTCCAGGCTGGCGCACTCATTTTGCTGGTGGGCGGCGGCGGTTTCGCCGGGCCCGAAGTTAACGGCCTCAATGCCGAGGCTGGAGAGGCGGCCGACGTCCGTCCAAGCCTGTTTGGGTTGGGTAGGCAGGCCAGTATCTCTTAGGAGTTTTTGGAAGAGGGGGTTATGGCTACAAACCTTACCCGGGGGGGAAGCATCCGTCACATAGAGGTAACCATAGGGGCCCAGCAGGTTTTGCATTTCTCTAAAGGCCTCCTCTATGGTTTTACCCGGGGCGAAACGGTAGTTGAGGTTGAGTTCAAAGCGCTCTGGAATAACGTTGAGCGCCTTGCCGCCGCGCGCCCAGGTGGCCGAGAGGACTTCGCGGAAGACATAACCCTCCACATCCACCTCATGGGGTTGTCGGGCCAGCAGCATGTGGAGCAGGGGGGCCGCTGCGTGGATGGCGTTTTGCCCTTGCCAAGGGCGGGCCGAGTGCGCGGCCTTGCCTTGCAGGGTAAGGGAGAGGTGCATGCTGCCCATACAGCCGAGCATCATGGTTTGGTCCGTAGGCTCCAAAGCAATGCCGAAGGCCATGTGGCGCAGGGCGGGCAAGTGGTGCATGACAGGCCCCAAGCCGTTTTGCTCATAGCTGCCCTCCTCACCCTCATAAAAAATCCAAATAGGGTTAAAGGGCAAGGGCCCCTGCCCCAACTCCATGGCCAAGCCCAGCATAACGGCCAGGCCGGACTTCATGTCGGTGGAGCCTCGGCCCCACACTTTGCCGTCCTCAATGCGAAAGGGGGTACCCTCCGGGTGGGGGGGGACGGTATCCAAATGGCCGAAGAGGCCGATGGTGGGGAGGGGGCTTTGGAGGCGGCCGACGACGAGGGAGTGGCCGATGCGTACAACCTCTTCGGGGGGGAAATGCTGGAGCGCCCACTGGTGTATATGGTCGGCGATTTGTTTTTCTTCGCCCGTTGGGCTGGGGATTTTGCACAGGGACAAACAGCATTCTGCCAACGTTTCGACTTTCATGTCCTCCCCTTCAGGTTAGCTGAAATTTTTATATAGCACCCCTAGGCGCTTCCGCCTCTTTTTGGTTATTTTTTAGATAGGGGCCAGGGGTTGCTAAGCCAGGGGGGGGCCTAGGAGGGCGGGCTGTCTATAGGGGGGTTATCCCTATCCGGACTATCCACGTTAGGGCTATTCCTATTTAAGCCACTGGCTTTTAACTCTACGGGGGCATGGGCCATATGGGCAATGGCTTGTGCCAGGGGGAGCAAGCGCTCCTGGGCTTCGTCACAGAGGGTTTGGGGGGCCCAGACGTCGGGGCCTTGGAGGCACAGGCCGTCCTTCAATTCCACGACAAGCTCGCACATGGCGCGGTTGCTTCTGCGCTCGGCTCCCGCGCGGTGAAAGGTATGCAGCACCACGGCGCGGACTTGTTGGAGGGCATGGCATTGTGTTTTGGCCCCATAGCCCCTCCACATGCCCTGGGCAACGGCCACCCCCCACAGGGTTTGCTGTTGGCTGTCCACCTCAAGGCGAATGCCTCTGAGGGCCTGTCGCAGGGCGCGCACCGTCCCCAGCAAGCCCAAGGCCGCCACCAGCAAAAACAGGGCCACCAGGGGCCACACCAGCCAACCTGTGTCCAGGGTATTGGCATAGACGCCCACGGCGAGAGCGAAGGCGATGGCCAAAGCGGTGAGGGAGGTGAGGGCTTGGCGGCCGATTTCTCGGAGGAAAGCTTTGGGGCGTTTGCTGACGCGCAAGCGTGTGGCGTCATATTCGTCCAGCAGCCATTCTCCCCAGAGGGAGTGTTGGGGAATGAGAGCAGGCTCGTCCATAGGCTCCATGAGGGTTTTGCATATAAGCTATGGAGGGCTTACAAAAGCCCCAAATGAAGCGGCGTCCAACAAAGTTTTCCTATGCAAGGTTGGGGGCAAGCGCAGGAGGGCCTGAGGGCTATGGAGAGGGGGGGGTTCTCAAGTGGAGGACTTTGCTCAAAGCCTCCAGGAGGGATTTTTTTTGGAGGGGTTTTGTCAAATATTCGTCCATACCGGCATTGAGGCAAGTTTCGCTGTCTCCCTTCATAGCGTTGGCCGTCAGGGCAATAATGGGGACATAGCTGCCGTTTTGTTTTTCGCGGGAGCGTATTTCTTGGGTAGCGGCGATGCCGTCCATTTCGGGCATTTGCACATCCATAATCACCACGTCGAAAAAATTTTTTCCGGTAGCGTGGACAGCTTGGAGGCCGTTGACGGCCAAGCTGACTTTGTGGCCCTGTTTTTCGAGAAGGGTACGCGTCAATTTGGCATTAATGGCATTGTCTTCTGCGACGAGGATATGGAGTGGGGGCAAGGTTTCATAGGTTGGGGCCCTCGGTGTTTTTGTGGGGGGGGCCATTTTGTTGGGGGTACCGAACAGGTGGTGCAGAGTGGTTTCCATGGAGTTGCGGAACACGGGGCGCAGGAGGGAGAATGTTTGGCGTAGGCAGAGGGTAGGCTTACGTATTTGGGGTTGTCGCAGGAGGAGGATGAGGGGGAAGGAGGGTTGGTTTTTTTCCAGCCATTGCAAGAAGGCCTGGTGGGGGTTGATGTTGTCGACGATGGCGAAGTCCAGGCTGTGTTGCTCTATGGACTTTTGGAGGAAGGAGATGGCTTCAATGGAGGTATTCTCCATTTGGACAACGACGCCCCATTGTTCCAGCATGCGTTTCAAAACCCAGCGCATGGTTGGGTTGCCCTCCAGGAGGAGGCAGGTTTTTTTTGCAAACAGTTGGGAGTTGTCTTCGGCTTTTTGAGAAAGCCCCAAAGGGAGGTTGAAGCGAAAGCAGGTACCGGCATTCACTTCGGAATTGACAGAAATGTCTCCGCCGAGTTTTTCGACCAACTGTTTGGTAATGGTTAAGCCCAGTCCTGTGCCTCCGAAGCGGCGAGTAATGGAGCCATCCACTTGAATGAAGGCGTCGAAGATGGTGCTGAGTTTGTTTTTGGGGATTCCGACGCCCGTATCGCTGACAGAGAAGGAGAGCCTTTTTTGGTTGCCCTCTTGAATGGCGCTTGCCTGGACAAAAATCTCTCCTTTGTTCGTAAATTTAATGGAATTAGCCATAAGGTTGGTGAGGATTTGGCGAAGTCTTGTAGGGTCGCCGACAATTTTGTCGGGGGTACCTGGGAGCATTTCGACAATAAGCTCTAAATTTTTTTCGCGAGCCTTATGGGAGAGGGCATTGGAGGTTTCGGACAAAATATGCTCCAAGGACATGGGGATGGATTCCATTTCGAGTTTGTCGGCCTCAATTTTCGACAAATCCAAAATGTCGGCGATGATGGAGAGCAGGTTTTGGCCGGAAGTTTTTGCTGTATACAAATAATCGCTTTGCTCTTTTGAGAGAGGTGTTGAGAGCGCCAAGTCAATCATCCCCAAAACACCGTTAATGGGTGTGCGGATTTCGTGGCTCATATTGGCCAAAAATTGGCTTTTGGCTCTGGAAGCGAGAATAGCGGATTCACGTGCGTTGATGAGCTCGCTCTGAAAGCGTTTGCTTTGGGTGATGTCGCGAATGAGCGTGAGGAATTGATTTTTTCCCAGCGAAGTGACACGTGCTTCAAAGTCCGAGGGGGCTTTGTTTTCTTCTTCGAGGTGATATTCGAAAAGCTCCAATTTTTTGTTTTCATTCCAATTGAGGAGCGCGGCGAGGAATTCGGCGGAGACTTTGGACGGCAGAGATTTTCCAAAGTGGGCGCCCACTTGAAAATTGTGCATGCGTTTTTCGTTGGTGGGGTTAAGGCACTCCAAAACGGTGCCGTCCTCCGCCAGGCGCACCAGCATGTCGGGCAAAGCCCGAATGATGGAATAGAGTTGTTTTTTGTTGGCCTCCGCCTCCGTAATGTCGACGCAGGTGCACAACATGGCTTCCTGGCCGGCATAATATATTTTTTTGCGGCTGAGCAGAATGTTGCGGACTTTGTTTCCGGGGAGCATGAGTTGGTGTTGGGATTTTCCGAAGTGACGGGCTTGTCGGAGCTGCTCAAGAATGTCCGTACGGGTTTTCAAATAGCTATGGAAGTCTTGATGGGAGGCGTCCGGTTGAATGGCCTCTTTGAAAAAACCGACCAGGTGTTGAAAGGCTTCGTTGCTGAAAAGCAGGTTGCCCGTTTCGGGGTTTTTGACGATGACGCCCACCGGCAAAGCGTTGAGCACCTCATCCATTTGATAGGATTTTTGCTCGTCGTCGTTGCTGTCCCTAACCGTTCCAACAAAAGAAACCAATTCGCCTTTGGAAGTTAAAAGAGGGGCGCCCTTTATTTGGAACCACCCCAGCTTGTTGCCGAGGAGTCGAAACCGGCATGCCAGGTTAAAACTGCGGAGATTCTTTTGTGCATGGCGGATTTGTCTGAAGACTTTGATTCTGTCCTCGGGGAAAATGCGCTGTGGCCACAAGGAAGCCCGCTGCAGCGAAGTTGCCTGAATCATGTTCATCAACATGGAATTGGCGAACAGGACTTGGCCGTCGAGGGCGATTTCAAAGACGCCGACGGGTGTATGCTCCGCCAATGTTTCAAAACGCCCTTTGGCGAAGTTTTTGGTGGGCTCAACAAAGTCCGTCTGCGCGTTGATGAGGATTTTGGAAGCAAGGCGCACCATGGATACGGGGCAGACGTTTTCCTGCCCGGGCAAAGGCAGCAGGCTTTTCAGAGAAGTCCCTTGTTGCAACAACTGTTGCATGGGCTCAAAAAGTTCCGCTTTGCTTGCTTCAAAACGCTCAAAAAACCGGGCGCGCGCGGGCAGCCCAAATATGTGTGAAAAACGAGGGGTAGCATCCAAAACGACATAGTCCTGAAGTTGGCCTTCTGCGCTATGGCTTGGCTCCAAGAGAGCCCAGGCTTCTTCAAACTCCATAGGATAGGGGGGGGGGCTATGGGGGGTTTGTTGGTAGCGTTGAAGACAGAGGCGAGCGGAGCCTTTGTCTTGGGGCCACTGGAGAATTTCTTGTACTCCGGCTTGGAATAAGGGGGTTGGGTTGGACAATTCGCCTTCGCAAGCGAATACCAGGAGGCGGCGTCCTTTGCGGCCTTCCAGGCGGCAGAGGCGAAACACCTCATAGGGCTCGGTGCCTTTTCCGGCCAACACGACGGTAACTTTCCAAAAATTATGAAACTCTTCGAGGACTTCAGCCAAGTTAAGGATGGCGCGAGTAGGGGGAGCTCCCGTAATTTTGAAGTGAGGAGAGAGGCTTTCCATAGACGATTGTCGAGCGATACGAGTTAAATGTAGCGCCGCGAAGCCTGCGTGCCACGAATGTACCCCTCGAAGGGTTTTGTTATAGGGAAGCTTTGGGTTTCTATGGGGGAGGAGGTAGGGTTTTAGCAGCCAAGCCGGGCAGGAGAGGGGGGTGAGTTTGGCTTTGTTTCACTTGGGAGTTGACTGGCTGCGGCCCTTTGGGCATACCTGGGCCGTCGGTTGGCCCAGGTAGCTCAGTCGGTAGAGCAGAGGACTGAAAATCCTCGTGTCGGTGGTTCGATTCCGCCCCTGGGCATGAGGCGTTGCACAAAGTCCCACACCGTGTGGGACTTTGTTTTTTTCAACCCCCCAATAACCACCAAAATAATCCACCTAAAAACCCCAGTAGCAAAAGACTGGCCAATACCCATTTGAAATGGCTGAAACGCTCCCCCCCCAACATTGCCGGCAAAGGCTTGGGCGCCTCCTCCTGAGGCTGCGTCACCAACGTTGCTTCTGCCGTCGTCTCCTCTGTCCTTTCTGAATGGAAAGCCTGCATGGAAGCTTTCGCCCGGGCTTTCTCAATGGGGGAAGTGGGCAACAGCAATGCCGGTATGCGAGGCGAAGACTCATAGACGAGCCAAGGGTTGTTGGTGCCGCTTCCAAACAGTTGATAGAGAAAATTCGACAGCTCCACCGTTATTTGCGAAGCGCCCGCTGCCTCAATATAACGCTCCAAAGCCAACGACATTTCCCGCGCAGACTCAAAACGCTCACCCCGCTTCGCAGAAACCGCACAAGCCACAATATCGCCCAGCGCAGCGTGAATGCCGCAATGCTGCCGTAGGCTTTCAACAAGCTGCTGCGCGCTGCTGCAATGGCGCGGAATCCTTCCAAGCAACAACTCCGCCAGCAATACCCCCGTCGCGTAGACGTCTACACGCGCATCAATCCTCCCGTCCACATGCTGCTCCGGCGCAACATAAAGCGTGGGCTGGTAAAGCGTTGTCCTCGGTATGCCAAAATTGCAAACCTGCACCGCTCCATTAAAACCCAGCAGTACATTCGAAGGACATAAATTCTTGTGCACCAGGTTCAGCAAACGCCCCTGCTCATCCTCCAGCATGTGCGCATAATGAAGCCCCAACAATACCTGAATGCACAACTGCGCTGCCAATACGGGTAAAAAGGACTGTGACTTGGCCTGCATGGTTTCCAATACGGCGTCCAATAGGTGCCCATGCACATATTCCATCACAATGAAATATTCCCCATTCGCTTCGCTTAATTCATAAATTTGTATAATATTGGGGTGCGACAGACGTGCCGCAATGCGCGCCTCATTCAAAAACAACGCAACAAAAGTGGGGTCCGTCGCCACAGGCTTCGCGAGCGTCTTGAGGAGCACAAGTTTTGAGCAACCCGCCAAACCTTCCTGGCGCGCCAAAAACTCAACCCCCCAATCATCGGACTTCCACTCCTTTAACAGAGTATATCGGCCCAACGGAAATGGGTAAGAGATGGGTTTCAATGAAAAGGGACTATGCCAGCTTTCACTGGGAGGGTTAAACAAAAACCGGCTCGCTCGCCAAAGAAAGCCCCTTAACCCCTTTCAGGACGCTCCCAACTACACGCCCCCAAAGCCTCTTCAAACCCCTCCAAACTGGGAGGCCTCGAAAAACCCCCCTGCGCACCCCTCCACTTCGCCCCCCTCACCTCCTCCCCTGTAGCCCAAAAACTGCTTACCAAAACCTGCATGGACGGCCATCGGGCCCCCATCTGCTTTAACAACTCCTCCGTGGAAAACGGCAATACCCTTAAGGCCAGCAATACCAAATGCGGCTCGCGCTTCTCACATGCCTCCAGCGCCCCCTCCATCGAATCTACGCGGCCAACCACCTCCATCCCCCGCTCCCCCAACCACGCAGTCAACAACTCCACCAATACAAGGTCGCTCTCCACAAACAAAACCCGAATGGACATGCTTGCTCCCCTAAAACCCCAGAGAAATATAACCCCTCGCTGCCTCCCCTCCTTTGCTGCCCCTACCCCCCCCTAAAACGCCTGCCCCCACCCACCTCCTCAGGAAAAAAACTACCCCCACCTGCTCCGCCTCCTATGGAGGGGGTTGCCTCCCTCATGCCTACCCTAATGCTCAAAACCCCGCGTACCCATCCGCCGCCCGTCTAACCATATGCCGGGTAAGTCTATAAAACTTCCTATACAACTCAAGGGCCACGGCGAAGCTGCCCACTCGCGTTCCATATGCCGGGCCCCCCGCGGGGAAATCGCCAAAAGCAAGGCATAGTCCTCCCCCCCCCTCAGCCCAAAGGACAAAGCCCGCTTCGGAAAACAACGCCAAAGCGCTTCGGAAATCGGCAAAGCCCCCCCCTCCAGCCTCGCCCCTAGCCCCGAGGCCCTGCACAGGTGCCCCAAATCCTGCAACAAACCGTCGGATACGTCGATGGCGGCATGCGCATATGGCGCCAGCGCCAACGCGGCCTCCACCCACGGCCTGGGACGCTTCTGCGCTTCCAAAAAACACTTCGGCACCCGCAAACCCCGCTGCATCCCCCAAAGCCCCGCGGAGGCCTCCCCTAACACCCCCACTATATAAAGCTTGTCCCCTGCCTTAGCCCCGGAGCGTAACAGGGGCTTTTTAGCCCAACCCCCTAAACTGAGGGTTATGCTCAATACCGGGGAGGCGGTGAGGTTACCCCCGCTTAGCTTAAGCTTATAACGCTGGGCTAAAGGCAGCATACCCCTCGCTAGGGCCTCTAGCTGCCTCCCCCCTAAACGGGGGGGTAAACCTAAAGCGCATAACCAAAAATCCGGCGCCGCCCCCATCGCCGCTAAGTCCGATAAATTGGTTGCCAACGCCTTGTGCCCCACCTCCTCCAAAGAGAAATGCTTCCTGGAAAAATGGACCCCCTCCACCAAGGCGTCCGTCGTCATGCACAAATGCCCCCCCCTCACCGGCAACAGGCACCCATCATCCCCAGGGCCCCGGGGCGCGGGCGGCGGCCCAAACAGGGAAATAAAACGCTCTATTTTCTCAAACTCTTTGGACATGCTGAAAACCCTCCCCTACAGTTTGACAAAAACCCCCCCCCTCGCCTAGCCATTTGGGTTGACTTGGGGGGGTTATTTGTGTATATATACCAATAGTTTTATATAGTTGCAGGTTTTCGTACGCATGGTTGGGGAGGTAGGTGTGGCGTGGGCAGCTTGGGTTGTGGTGGGGGGCCTTATGTCCACCCTCTATGAAGCGCCGCTGGGCGACATTCGCTCCGAGGAGGACTTGCTGCTTTTGGCGGAGCGCGGGGAGCTTTCAGAGGAAAGCTTGGAAGCCCTCTTGCAGCTTTGGCAGGAGGGGGTTTTCCCTGAAACGGCCAGCAAGGCCGAATTTTTGGAGTTGCCGGGGCTTTCGCACAGCGAAGTGGAGGCCCTGCTGGCCCACCGCAAAAAACACGGCCGCCTAGGGGGGGTGGACGCATGGCTGTTTTGGGGGCTTATCAACGAGGCGCAAGCGCAGCAACTGCGCCCCTTTATACGCAGCGCCGCCCAACTCAGCGGCCGTGTACAACTCCAAACAGCCGGCATATGGACGGACGAGCGTCCCCCCCCGGCCCTGCTTTCGGCGCGTTTGGCGTCTACCCTAGGGGGGTGGGGTTTAGGCGGGGGTATAACCCTGAATGCCACGCGCCTCTATGCTCAAAATTTAAGCATACAGGCCCCTGGCCTAGCCTATGGCCCTAGCCCCCCCCTACGTGCCGACGCCGAAGGTTTTTTGCTGCGTATGCCCTCCGCCTTCGCCCAGGCCCAATGGAAAAATGGGCGACTCACCCTGGGCAACTTCCGCGTGGGCTTTGCCGAAAAACTCACCCTCAGCAACAGCTTCCGCCAAAGGCCCCACGGCGTAGACACCGGGGAGCACAGCGGGCTGCAACGCGAAAACAAACGCGAGTGCCCCGCGGCCCTGGGCAGCGGCTGCCAACAAAGCGAGCAACACTACATAACGCCGGACTTCAGCATAAGGGAGGGCTACCGCGGTTTAGCGCTGGAGGGGCTATGGCCTCTAGGGGGGGTATGGGAGGTGGAGGGGTTATTATGGGCCTCCTGGCAAACCAGGGACTTATACCAATATGCTTTTTTTATACCGGGGGGGTGCCCGGCGCCCCCGGCCGGCCCCCTACCCTTCCCCCCCTCCCCTAACTGCCCTGCCCCCCCGGTTTTTGTTAAAAATAAGGCCCCCCTGCGCCATAGCTATACCACTTTGGCCAATGCCTATGAGGAGCGCCTCCTGGGTATGGCCCTCCATATGCAGTCCGCGCGCCTCTCCTTCGGCCTGGTGGGCTATATGGCCGACAACCGCTTCGGCCTGCCGCTGCAAGCCCGCTTCCAACCGTGGGCCCCCCAACTCAACGGCGCTTTCGGCGCCCTGGGCCTCCATGCCCAAGCCCGCCTTGAGGCGTGGCTTTTGGCCGCTGAAGTCAGCCGCAGTTTTGACGAGGAGGGGGGGGGCGGGTTTGCCGCCGTGCTGCGCGTTGAAAACGAAACCCCCCCTCAACACTCGGGCCTGGAGTTGCGCTGGCTTTCGCCCAGTTTCAAAAACCCCATGGCCAAACCGCGCTCCGGCCCCGACATGTTTTGGGGGGTACGCGCCATTAACGAGGGGGGCTTGTTTGCCCATAGCCAATGGAAATTCCCCAGGCTGCTCCTCTATGCCTCGGCCAATATGTGGCTAACCCTACAAAGCTATGGCCTCACCCCCAGCGGCGCCTTCCACCTGGAGTCCCACCTACGCCTGGAGTGGCAGGCCCTCCCCCCCCTCCACCCCTTTTTTAGCTTCTCCTCCTCCCACCATAACCTCTTCGCCTTGAGGCAGGCCCTCTGCACCGAGGAGGCGGACACCTCCTCCGGCAGCCTCTGCGACGCTTTGCGCGCCTCCGTGGGGGTGAAAGCCGCACCCCACAAAAACCTGTCGCTCCTCTTGAGGGCGGGCGGCTTTCGCAAACGCTTCGTCTCGCACCCCACCCTGTGGCGCAACGGCATGGAGGCCGAGGCCGAGTTACGGTGGAAGGCGTGGCGGTGGTTGGCGCCCAGCTTGTGGCTTTTGTGGCGGCAGGAGGACATGGGGGACATGCAGCGCTTTGGGCATTTGCTGTGGCTCAAACTTTTTTTGAATGCCTCCTTGGCCCAAAATTTGGAGGCCCGCTTCTCCTGGGCTTTTGGACGCGCTTTCCAAAAACGCAGCGGGGAGCGCAACGACGGGCACATGCGTTTGGAATTAAATTACCGTTTTTAAGGGGGGGGTAGCGGTTTAGCCCAGCGTTTTATTCCCTTGTTTTAGCCCCCCCCCTCTTTATCCCGCAGTACCCCTAAAAAGGAGTTGCTATGAAACGAAAACGTGGTGGGTTGTGTGGCGTCGCTGTGTTGTCGGCCGGCCTGTTGGCCTGTGTCCCCCAAGGCCTTGAGGGCGAAGGGGGGGAGGGCCATGTGGCCATTGAGGAGGGGGGGCTGTTGCTTTGGGAAATTATGGCGGACCCCCAAGGCGTGGATACCGAAAAAGAATATATAGAAATTTATAACCCGACGGACAGGGCGGTACCCCTGGGGGGGGTGGAGCTTTTTGTTATCCCCGACAGCACCGGCAAAGAGAAACGCTTCGCCCTCCCCCCTGGGGACATGCCCCCCGGCGCCTTCCTTAGCCTCGGGGATGTCCCCCCGGATAAGCTGCCCCCGCATATTGACATAGGCTATGCCAGGGCCCTAGGGGCACTCCCCAATACCCAAGCTACGGTAGGCCTTCGCAATAGGGGGGGCGCCAGCATAGACTCTGTACACTATTCCTCTACCAAAGTCGGCCACGCCTGGTCCCGCCAAAGTGCCGACGCAAATGCCGTGTGGTGCTTTGCTGAAGCGGATAGCCCCTATGACGGAGAAAATTATGGCTCCCCACAACAACCCAATGCCCCCTGCACAAAAGAAACGCAAAAAACCAACGGGCCAACAGGGCCTGGGCAGCCCGGCGGCGTGCCTGCCGGAATGTGTCTGGAGGGGGGGGTGTTGCGCGGCATACGCACACCGCAGCCGGGAGAATTGCTCCTCCATGAGTTGATGATTGACCCCGACGCCGGCCTCAATGACAATGAGGCGGAATGGGTGGAGCTTTGGGCCTTGGAGGCGGTGGACTTGAATGGCCTTGAGTTGAAAACGAACAAAAAGTCTCAAAAAATCAACTCCGAAAACTGCATTGCTGTGGAGGCGGAGCACTTTTTTCTGTTGGCAAGCTCCACCGCGCCGGAGCTGAACGGCTGCCTCTATGCGGTGGACTGGCCACTCACCGTTTCCCTGCCCAACAGCTCTACGGTGAGCAGCCCCCAAAGCCTCACCCTCCTGGCCGGTGAGGAAATTTTGGACCAAGTCACTTATCCAAGCTCCCCAAAAGCACGCAGTTACCAAAGGGACGCGGCAACCCTGAAGTGGTGCTATGTGCCCACCACCACACCGGCCTATGACACGTGCCGCGCAGGCAGCGCTAACCGCGGTACCCCGGGGGAGAATAACCTTCCTTGCCCCTAGGAAACCCCGCACCCCTAATAACGGTAGTGTTCCGGTTTATAGGGGCCGTCTATAGCAATACCCAAATAGCGGGCTTGCGCTTCGGAAAGTTGCGTCAACTGCACCCCCAGCTTGGCCAGGTGCAGGCGGGCTACCTTCTCGTCGAGGGTTTTGGGCAACATATATACCTTGCCGGGTTGTAGGGTAGCCCCCTCTACTTTTAGGGCCCCCCATAACCACATTTGGGCCAGGGTTTGGTTGGCAAAAGAGTTGGACATAACAAACGAGGGGTGCCCCGAGGCGCACCCCAAATTGACGAGACGGCCGCGCGCCAGCAGCGTCAGCACTTTGCCGTCGGGGAAAAGGAAACGGTCCACCTGCGGCTTGACGTTTTCCTCGCGAATGTCCTTTTGGGACTCCAGCCAGGAGACGTCAATTTCACAGTCAAAATGGCCTATGTTGGCCAAAATGACGCCGTCCTTCATGGCCTGCATGTGCTCGCCGCGTACCACGTCCCTGCAACCGGTGGCCGTCACCACAATGTCGGCGTGCGGGGCGGCCTCTTCCAGCGTTACCACACGGTAGCCCTCCATGGCGGCTTGTAGGGCGCAAATGGGGTCTATTTCGGTTATCCATACTTGGGCGCCCATACCCCTCGCGGACTGCGCACAACCCTTCCCTACGTCCCCAAAACCGCATACCACCACCCGCTTGCCGGCCACCATGACGTCGGTAGCGCGCTTGAGGCCGTCCAGCAGGGACTCGCGACAGCCATAGAGGTTGTCAAATTTGGACTTCGTCACCGAGTCATTCACATTAATAGCAGGGCACAAAAGGCGGCCCTGTTGGGCCATCTCATAGAGGCGGTGTACGCCGGTGGTGGTTTCCTCGGAGAGGCCGCGCAGGGCGTCTTTGCCCTCAAACAGCGCGGGGTGTTTCTCGTGCAGCCACTTCGTCAAGTCCCCGCCGTCGTCCAAAATGAGGTTGGGGCCAAGGCCCCCCTCAAAGGCGAATATTTGTTGCTCCAGGCAGGCCTCATATTCGGCTTCGGTTTCGCCCTTCCACGCAAAAACGGGAATGCCGGCTTGGGCCATGGCGGCCGCGGCATGGTCCTGCGTCGAAAAAATGTTGCAGCTGCTCCACGTCAGTTGGGCCCCCAGCGCGACGAGGGTTTCCATCAACACCGCGGTTTGTACCGTCATGTGCAGGCAGCCGGCAATACGCGCGCCCTTCAGGGGTTGGGCGGCGGCATATTCCTCGCGCAGGGCCATGAGGCCCGGCATCTCTTTTTCGGCAGCTTCAATTTCTTTGCGGCCCCATGCGGCAAGGCCCAAGTCGCGTATTTTACAGCTAGGGTAGGTGTCTCTTTTAAACATGCTGGGGGGCCTAGCATAAGGTGGGGGGGTTTGCACCCCTCTTCCCCCCTAAACCGCCGGCGCTTTGCCCTCTGCCCCTTTAAAACCCGCTCTCCCCCCTTTGCCCTCTAAACCCCCTCCTCAAATAAGGCCAATACCTTGGGCCATAGCCCCTGGCCTCTGAGTACCCACTCTATCAACTCGCGTACCGCCCCCTCCCCGCCTTTGAGGGTGGCCACATAGTCGGCCATTTCCTTCACGTCCAAAGCCGCATCCGCAGGGCAAGCGCTCAGGCCCGCCAAACGCAGGGCCGGCAAGTCATTCAAGTCGTCCCCCATAAAAGCGCAGGCAGAAGGCGCTACGGCGGCTTCCCGGCACAGCCGCTCCAGGGCTTGCCCCTTCTTCTTCTCCCCTTGCATTACCACCAAAAAACCCAACTCCTCGCAGCGCCTTGCCACCATGGGCGAGGTACGTCCCGTAATGGCCGCTGTCGGTATTTTTAGGGCTGCTAAAGCATTTAATACCAAACCGTCCTTAGCGTTAAACAGCTTAATGGCCTCCCCCTCGGAGTTAAAAACAATGTGGCCATCCGTCAGCACGCCGTCAACGTCGAATACAAACAAGCGTATGCCCTGCACCTTCGCGACGAGGTTTTTATTCTCCTTCATGTCTCAAAGCCTTTCGAATGGCGAGTATGTCGACAAGCACCTCCTCCAACATTTCAAAGGTGAGGGAGCAGGGGCCGTCGCAGAGGGCCGTCTCGGGGGTTTCGTGGACTTCTGCAAACAAAGCGTCTATGCCCGTGGCCGCGGCTGCCCTCGCAAGCACGGCCACAAAAGCACGCTCGCCGCCGGACTTGCCGCCTTCGGCCGAAGGCAGTTGCACCGAGTGCGTGGCGTCAAAACACGTCACCAACCCCAACTGTCTCAAAATGGCCAAGCTGCGCATGTCCACGACGAGGTTGCCATAGCCAAAACTGGCGCCCCTCTCTGTCACCACCACTTGCGCGTTGCCGGCCTGCACGGCTTTTTGCGCGGCCTGCCACATGTCTTTGGGGGAAACAAATTGGCCTTTTTTGAGGTTCACCACCCTGCCTGTTTTGGCAACCGCCACAATTAAGTCGGTTTGTCGGCACAAAAAAGCCGGCACCTGCAACACGTCGGCAACTTCGGCCACGTGGGGGACTTGCCAGGTTTCGTGCACGTCCGTCAAAATGGGAACGCCCACTTCCTCTTTTATGGTTTTCAAAATGCGCAGGCCTTCTTCCATGCCGGGGCCACGGTAGGAGAGGGCGGAGGTACGGTTGGCCTTATCAAAGCTACACTTAAATATGAGGGGTACGTTTAGCTTTATACACAACTGCTTGAGGCGCTGCGCATGCCTTCGCACCATGTCTTCGGACTCAATCACATCCGGGCCCGCAAACAACACCAGCCTTTGCTGTGGCCCCATAGAGTGTCCGCACAGTTGTATCATCCGCGCTCCTCTTGTTGTTGGCGCTCATCTCTGTGCTGCATGGCGGCGTGTATAAACCCTGAAATAAGCGGGTGTGCAGCGAAAGGTTTGCTTTGGAATTCAGGGTGGAATTGGCAACCGAGGAAGAAGGGGTGGTCTTTGAGTTCGCAAATATCGGCATAGCCTTTGCTCACTTCAATGCCTGAAAAAATGAAACCCAACTCTTGGAGTTTCTCAAGGCAGCTTGGGTTAATTTCATGGCTATGGCGGTGGCGCTCTTGGGTAGTTGGGGCTTTATAGAGGGAGGCGGCCAGGCTTTGGGGGGCCAAGCGGCACTCGAAGGAGCCTAAGCGGAGTTGTTGTCCCGAGGCGAAGGGGACGACGACGGGGTGGGGCGTCTTCGCGTCAAACTCAAGGGAGTTGGCGCCCACCCAGGCGGCCACGTTGCGGGCGAATTCCACCACGGCCATTTGCATGCCCAGGCCTATGCCCAAATAGGGGAGTTTGTTTTTGCGCGCATAGCCGGCGGCCGCTATTTTGCCTTCGCTGCCCCCTAGCCCGGAGCCCCCCGGCACCACTATGCCGTCATAGCCTTGTAATATTTCTACCCCCTTATGTTCCACCTCCTGCGCGTCTACAAATACGGCTTGAATGAGACAGCCGTTGTCAATGCCGCCGTGCACCAAAGCCTCGGTTAGGGAGCGGTAGCTTTCTTTAAACTCGACATATTTTCCTACCACCGCCACCTTCAGCTGCCCACGCGAGGGGTGCTTGAGTTTGTCGACGACAATTTCCCACTCCTTGAGGCGCGCTTTGGCCGCCCAAATATTCAAAATGTCCGTCAGCCGCTCGTCCAAACCCTGGCGGTGGAATTCCATCGGCAACTCATAAACCGACTCCACTTCCGGCGACACAAACACGCTGCGCTTTTCCACATTGCAAAACAGCGCCAGCTTGTCGCGAATGCCCTCCTCAATGAGGCGGTCCGCCCGACAAATCAACACGTCCGGCTGAATGCCAATTTCGCGCAACTTCATGACAGAGTGTTGCGTCGGTTTGGTTTTCATCTCCCCCGCGGCGGAAATATAGGGCAGCAAGGTGAGGTGCACGTGGCAGCAATTGCCCACCCCCACGTCAAAACGCAGTTGGCGAATGGCCTCCAAAAACGGCAGGGACTCAATGTCGCCCACCGTCCCGCCAATTTCCACAACGGCAATGTCATAGCCCTCTGCGGCAGCCCAAATGTGCAGTTTGGTTTCATCCGTAATGTGCGGAATCACCTGCACCGTCTGGCCGTGGTATTCGCCGCGGCGCTCCTTCTGAATGACGGTGTCATAAATTTTCCCCGAGGTGAAGTTATTGCCCCGGTTTACCTGTACCCGTGTAAACCGCTCATAGTGGCCTAAGTCCAAATCCCCCTGCCCCCCGTCGTGCGTGACATAAATTTCCCCGTGCTGGAAGGGACTCATGGTTTCGGGGTCTACGTTAATATAGGGGTCCATCTTCAGCAGGGTGAGGGAGAGGCCGCGGTTTTCCAGCAAGCTGCCAATGCTGGCGCAGACAATTCCCTTGCCGAGAGAGGAAGCCACACCACCGGTGACAAAAATAAACTTCGTCTTCTTTGAGCGCATGCACCGTCTTGGCCCAGGTTGGCCCCCGCCGTCAACTTGAGACAAAAGCCTCCTTGCTTCACTTGAAAAATTCAAAGCTTATCATTCTGGCCCCGGTTGGTGTGCGCCTGGGTATTCCAGTGTGTGCACTTATGTTTTCAGGGGAGATTTAGGGCTTGCTTTTAGGGGTTTATTGGGGGGTGGAGAAAAAAATTCCCTCTGTTGTGTAACGTTGCTGTTGGCAAATCGCCTTAGGCGTGTAGGGCGAAGTTAGTGCCCATGCATACGGGGCATTTTCACGAGGCAGGGTGGGGCGAGGGGTTGTCGTCTATCCAGCGTAGAAGTGGGGTGTCATAGGCCGGTGGGGGGAGGGTGCCGGGCGGCGTCATAGAGAGAGAGGGTGCTAGGGGCAGGTGCTGGCTAGGGCTAAGGCTCGCAGGGGGGTGTAGGTTGCATAGGGAGCAGTACCGGGGCGGGAGCCGGGTACGTACGGGGCAGGCACGTGGCGGGCGGAGCGAAACCGACTGCCGAATGCCTGGGCGGTACCAGGAGTGTTGGGGAGGTACCAAGGTGCGTACGGGGTGGTATGGGAGGGCGGGGCGGCGTTGGGCAGCAGAAGCAGTGTCTGGGCGGCGTGGGAGGCGGGAAGAGTCTCTGAAGTCGCAGGCGGCGTAGGCGCCATAGAGGAAGCAACCGGGGCCGGCGGTGCAGGAAGGGGGCCGGGTTATAGGACAAAAGGGACTCGGAGGGGGGCGGCGGAAAAGGGAGCGGGCGCACCTGGGGTTTTCGGGTGCGCCCTTTTTTCAATGGGCCTGCGGCCCGGCCGTTTTTAAAAACAATTTTTTTACCCTCCGGGCGGGGTTATGGGTGCTGGGCCTGCGGCCCGGCCGTTTTTAAAACAATTTTTTTACCCTCCGGGGCGGGGTTTTTGGTGCTGGGCCTGCGGCCCGGCCGTCTCCGCTGCGCGGCTGCCGTAGGTTGAAACTCGCTTCGCTCGTTTAACTCCGCTCCACTTCATGAGTCGTGAAAGCTTTGCTTTCCCGCCTCACACGTTCCGCTCCGTTTCGCCTACCGGC
>Ga0123356_10002532_pt1 | contig 19541 bp, 14 predicted proteins | sample TergutEmb28metaG_2_FD_92546 | JGI IMG/M metagenome (GOLD analysis project Ga0123356, IMG submission 92546) | Embiratermes neotenicus P3 segment gut microbial communities from Petit-Saut dam, French Guiana - Emb289 P3 | ecosystem: Host-associated > Arthropoda: Insects > Digestive system > Gut ...
AAAAACCGGAAAACACGAAAAAACGAAAACATAGTAAAATGAACGGTTTGAAGCAACCTTTGAACGAAATGAAACGGTAAAAATAGGGTATTAATAAAATGGTCTAGCCCTGCCGCTTGACTCGGTGATCCGACCGTCATGCAGCAGGGCTAGTCGCTTACTATGAAGTTAACGTGGGTCAATAATAACATACCTTTTTCGTGAATGTGTGTACAGATATTGAATTTATTGTTAATAGTATGATAAAATCTATTAACAGAGTATTAAGGGGAATGTTGCACAATGGAACAAACAACTGCGGCACAGTATTTATGCAAAAGAACCAAAATTGAGGCGGGGTTGCCTGTTTTGGTAGTCGATGGGTTAGATGACAACGGTAGCGGATGTGTCGTAAACGGACGTGAAAAGACGATAACATATAAAATATTAAGAGCACATGAGTGTGCCGGTGGTTATGGATTTAATGAAAATAGCGCTTCGGGTGGAAGTACGGAAAAAATGCAAATCAAGTTTGATGCTCTTGTTTCGCACGATATTACTTATGTTGGAATAATCCAAACAGCCAGAGCATCGGGAATGACCGAGTTTCCGATTCCTTATGCTCTTACGAACTGTCATAACAGCTTATGTGCCGTTGGTGGCACAATAAACGAAGATGACCATGTCTTCGGGCTATCAGCCGCTATGAAGTATGGCGGTATTTTCGTGCCTGCAAACCATGCGGTTATTCATCAGTACGCACGCGAAATGCTGGCAGGCTGCGGCAAAATGATACTCGGCTCCGACTCACACACCCGATATGGATGCTACGGTACTATGGGGGTAGGTGAAGGCGGCGGTGAGCTTGTAAAGCAGCTGCTTCGAAATACGTATGTTGTTGACACGCCGGAGGTAGTGCTCGTATGGCTGGAAGGCAGACCAAAGAAGGGGATAGGTCCGCATGATGTCGCGCTGACTCTTATAAAAGAAACCTTCCCCGATGGAAAGGTTAAAAACAAAATTCTGGAATTCGCAGGTCCCGGCATAAAATCATTATCAATGGACTATCGTATCGGCATTGACGTAATGACAACCGAAACAAGCTGCCTTTCCTCAATTTGGGAAACAGACGAAGTCGTCCGTGAGTTTTATGAAAACGTCGGAAGACCCGAAGGCTTTGCTGAGCTGAAAATCGAAGAAGGTGCAGTTTACGACTCAATGGTTAAACTCGATTTATCAGCTGTTGAAGCTATGATTGCATTGCCGTTTCATCCGTCAAAAGCGTTTTCGATTCACGAATTGCAAAATAATCCGGAGCAAATTCTTCAAAGAACTCAAGATGAATGCAATAAAGAACTTGGCAGTGACAAGGTCAAAATGGATTTATTGAAAAGAATAAATGAAAGCGGCGAAGTGATTTGTGAACAGGGGATTATTGTTGGCTGTGCAGGTGGAATGTATGAGAGCATCTCGGAAGCTGCTGATATATTAAAGGGTAAGGGCATTGGAAGTGGATACTTTGAGTTGTCGGTGTATCCGTCGTCGACACCGATTTCGCTTGCAATCACACGTGATGGCATTGCGGAGGTGCTTATGGAAGCGGGAGCGCTTATGAAGCCTGCGTTTTGCGGTCCATGCTTCGGCGCGGGCGACACGCCTGCGCACAATACGCTGTCCATTCGGCACGCCACGCGAAACTTCGCGAGCCGTGAGGGCTCAAAGCCCATGAATGGACAGATCGCGGCAGTTGCCCTGATGGACGCACGCTCCATCGCCGCAACAGCCGCAAACGGTGGCAGGCTCACAGCCGCCACCGACATCGAATACGAAATTACGCCGCGTAATTACGTATTCGACGGCAGCGTTTACGAAAAACGCTGCTACAACGGGTTTGAAAACCCGAAGCCCGAGACAGAACTCCGTCTCGGACCGAACATCACAAACTGGCCAAGCTTCCACAAACAAGAGGAAAATATGCTTGTACAACTTTGTGCTGTAATCCATGATGATGTAACGACAACAGACGAGCTAATCCCGTCAGGAGAAACATCATCATACCGCTCAAATCCGATAGCACTATCGGAGTTTACACTCTCTCGCCGCGTGCCCGAATATGTTGCAGCAAGCAAAAATGTCAGGGAAAAAGAAGAAGCTCGCCGCGAGAATAAACCATCACAAGAACTGATGAAAATACTTGAAAAAGTAAACGGCGACATAGCAACAACCTCAATCGGCTCATGTATCTTCGCGAGAAAACCCGGTGACGGCAGTGCAAGAGAGCAAGCGGCATCATGCCAACGAGTCCTTGGAGGGCTTGCAAATATCTCCTATGAGTATGCGACAAAACGCTACCGCTCAAACTGCATAAACTGGGGATTAGTCCCATTTACGATAAGCGATAGCGATTCATTTAACTATAAACCGGGTGACTGGGTCTACATACCCGATATAAGAAATTCAATCCTCAACGGAATTGAAACGATTCCCGCAAAGGTAATCACATCGGGAGCAAACACAGTGACGGACATAACCTTACAATGCAAAGGACTAAGCGAAGACGAACGAAGAATTCTGACCGACGGCTGCCTGATGAACTACTACTCGGCAATCTCCCAAACGTAATCAGCACCTGCATTTCCAAAGGAAATCCTGTCACCGTGATTAAGCGGCTGAGCAACATTTGGGATAAGCTTGTTTGAATTAACAAAAGTGCCTGCTTTTGAGCCAATATCAATAACACTATAACCACCTTGGTTACGCTCAATTACTGCATGGCGGCGGCTGACTTCTTTTGTTTTAGCTGCAAATTCAAAATCAGATTGTTTAGTACCGATAGACGGGCTATGCCGACCGATAGAAAACACCGTACCGGGTTGAACTGAAATATTAATTCTCTCGGGGCAGCTGCCAAGCCGGGAAATTAAACGCAATCCCGTACCGCTCGGAGTGCTGCTGATAATTTCGGTTGCACCGTCACCCCCATCACTATAAGGAATGTTAAGCGGCTGATTAACATTGCCGTAGTTCGGCGTTTGCTGCGGCTGAGGAAATTGCTGCGGACTCTGTACGTTTTGAGCATCAAAAGCAGCACCCGTCACAACACTTGAGGGCTGCTCTTTTTTCTTGCCTCCAAACAGACTGCCGCTTTTTTTATCCTTCGCAACAGGAGCAGGCTTTACTTTTTGCTCCTTAACTCTTTTTTCCTTCTTGCCCTTCGAATCTCCTCCAAGGTCGATGAAAATATCGTCAGGACGCCCTGATATACCGGCAGAACCGGATACACCTGCAGCCCCGGACGCAGCAGGTGACGGGGGAGATGCCTGCACGGCAGAGCTCTGCTGCACCACTTGCGGCTGCTGAGCAAATTGCTGCGGCTGCGGATTATATTGCACAACCGCACCTGAAGCATGAACAGCCGCCGACCGATAAGGCTTGAGCAAATCAAGAAATGCAATAGGATTAAAATCCTTTCTTAAAGCACGAAGCACATTGTTCTCAAGATTAGCATCCGTAACTCTGATTTGCTCAACTGTTTTATTTATCATAACAACAAGATTGCTTAGCTCCGACACTTGCTTAACCGACGGAACATATAAATACTTCACAGTCTTGCTGTCATTGTCATAATAAACATACTCGTTATTTAAGACGAATGAATAGGGGATTAAAAACCAGTCCTCACATTCAAGCAACGGACTTAGCATACTATGAAGTAAATCCGCGTACTGCTTAGCAGGAAAACTGCCGGTTAAATACAAAAGCTTGCTGTTTTTCCCAATTACATAAGTCAGTTCAATTTGCCCGTCAACATTTCTATGACGAAACGGTACAAGAAAATCAGGGTTACTTGCATTTATTGTCAAAAATGCCTTTTTATCCAAATCCTCTTCGGGCAGTGTAATAACCAGCGTAGCACCGGTTTGAAAATCACTCTTTGTTTGAATATCATATATCATAAACTTAACCTCTCTTCATCATTCATTGCGCTATTGGCTATGCTATTGATCAAGCCCAATGTTACCGGACAACGTCTTAAAAACGCTTACCGGGTCTGCAGTTTGCACCCTTGGCAATGTAATTACAACTTCAAACCTTGAATCGCTTTTACTTGCCGCTTTATTGAGAATAAGACGCATTTTACCTCCATTGTCACCAAAAACACAGTGTTGCGAGCAAAATAAATCAATTTTAGCTTCCGCTGAAGCACTTCCGTCAGAAACAACATATATTGAATCTGCGATTTCAAAAATAGCCTGAGTCCGCTTATCACATACGCCGGGTAAATCGATAATCAGAAAGTCATTATCCTTGACACATACATCAATCAGCATTTTAATGTCGTCAATTGTAAGCTCATTAATATCGTCGTAATTATTAGGCGGCTTAAAGAAGCTGATACCCGAGCCGGTGTCTTTTTGACGAATGCTCTCGACGAGAATATCTGCGTTTGATGAAAGCTTTTCAAAAAGTGAGCTTATACTTTTTCCTTCTCCCGGAAAATATGCTTCGATACCCCCGAAATGTTCAAAACTCAAGTATGTTGCAGACCTGCCGAGAGAAACCTTGCGTGCAGCAAGAGCAAGTGCAACACTGCTTTTTCCGACACCACCTGCAGGTGACCAAACGGCAATAACCCTGCCTCTCGTTTCACCGGGAGCACCCGACCTCGAAGCAACAGCGGCATAGTGTTCAAGTATATCACTGACAATCGAGGAAATACGCTGATATTTACGAATCGCTTTATTGTCTCCCACCGACTCGGGAATTGAAGCTTGCTCAGTCCATAAAGCCAACACCAGCTTCACCTTCTCACCCGATATCGCAGGCAGCCACTCAGGCTCACCAAGGACAATGTCGTATCTTTTTGCTGACAAAGCATCGACCATCTTCTCCTGTGATGAACAAATCCCGACGGCAAAAGTATCGGGGTATTTTGTCGACAGTACATAAGATAAATACTCCGAATAATCTCTCTCTGCAGCAGCAATAAGTAGTTGGATTTTCACACTAATCCTCCTCATATTATAGTTAGTCTTTATTAACAATCCTCGGCGAATCTATCAGAATAATCCTCCGCCGGAAGTAAACTCAATCAGAGAAATAATACGCCAGCCGCCATCGGCAAGAACCGGGGCACTTCCACCGGAGAAGCTTTTAGCTTCAATGAATTGAGGTTCAATAACAAGATTTCCGTTTATGCAGATATAACCCCATAACCCGTCAACACGGACTGCCGCTAAATGCTGACCATAAGAAAGTGCATCTTCGAATTGATAATCTATAACAACTTCACCTGATATGTCAATAAAACCCCACAAACCATTTTTCTTAACAGCGGCAAAATTCTCATCATTAAATGGTCTTGCATCCTCAAAAGCTTCGCCGACTGCACTTCCGTTAACGATTAATGTAACGCTGTTTCCGTTTCTCACAAACGCAGAACCCTGACCATAAGCACGTCCAAGCTCATCCATGATAACCTCATCATGCTCGGCAGGGATAACCCACTCGGAATCCAAGTTCACAACACCCCATCTGCCGTTTTCGCGTGCAGGTGCATTGCCTTCAGAATGCATACCAATCATTTCAAAAGTAGCAGCTCCTAAAGCAAACTCTGATGTTGCCCTATGCCATCTGCCATCAATAAGTAAAGTGACGCGGTTATTTGCAAAGTTCCCGATATCGGTTGCATTTTCATGAAGCTTTAAAATACGGTTTCCGCTTCTGTCAACAGCAATAACCTCACCATCAATCATCGCGACAGCTCTCTCCATAGAATATGTACTGATTTTATCAAAGCTGCATGGTACAGCCAATGAACCGTCGATTCTTGCCAAGCCCCATAAACCGTCAACCATAACTTGATATGTCGAGTTAAATCCTGTCATTATTTCGTCAAAATTGGTTCGATTTACACGAAAAGCGTACCGCTCTTGCTCATACAAGCTGATAAGCTGAGCATCTCCGGTTCTGTCAATGCCGTCTTTTAAAACCGATAAAGCATCAGGCAACCGCCTATTATCGATATGGAAGTTTGCCGCCTCAAGAAACACCTCAGGTAGTGCATCGCTTCTGCGCAGCTGCTTTTCAAGCAATTCAATATATCTGCGGCGAAAACCGGACTGGTCGAATAACTTAATGTAAACACTTTTTAAAATGTTCTCGGCGTTATAAGTTTCATCGGTATTAAATCCAATAGCTTCCTCAAGCAGCGGATAGGCACGGATATAGATTTCATCGTCAATCAAAGCCAAAGCTTGCTCAACCAGTTCGGACTGCTTTTGAACATCTGATTTAGCACTCACAGCAACAAGCCACGAAACTGCAAGCAAAACAATACACGCAACAACTATCAATAACCGTTTCAAGCCGCTCAAAATAAAATCCTCCTACATTAAGAAAAGTGTAATTAGTATTCCGATATAAAGAAAAGGCACAAGCGGAATACTGTCTTTTCTTCCGATTTTCTTGAGAATAATTAAAATTAACCCGGCTAATGCCGCAAGAATAGTGCCATACAACGTTGCCGGAAGAACTCCGCTCAACCCCAGATAAAGACCTGCCACAGCCATAAACTTAACATCACCGCCACCAAGACCCTTACGGCTGATGATATATATAATAAGAAACATTGCTGCGCATACCGCAAAACCGAGCAGTGAATCCCATAACAAATTGATTGTTGAATCTGTGTTAATAAAAAGATGCGGTACAATTACTAAAACCCATCCTGCAAGCATTGCGAGAACTAACATATTTGGTATAGTTTTTGTTTTTATATCAATAACGGACGCAACATAACCGAAGCCTGCAAGGAGTAAATTCAGCAGTAGGACTACTAAAACTATTCGGTTTACTTGTAAAATCGCGAGTGCGAGCAAAACTACCGGCAACCCAATGTAGGGGAGAAAAGGTTTAATTTTATCTTTTGTCATTAGCCGTAACCCTCTCCATATCCGCCAAGCCAAGCTTTTGTTTTTACCGTCTGAGTAACCTCCAGATAAGGATTAGGGAAAGGCATTCTTAAATTTCCAAACGAATAAGCGATTTGATAATTTACCGTAATGGTTACATTTTCATCATCGTCGATTATAACACTTCCCATAAAATCTAAGCCGTTTAACCCACCAATTACATTTGAATTTATTAAATAAAGATTGGCATTTTCTCCGGAATTATACAGAAACCTCTCCATTAATTGCCTAATTGTTGCTTCGGCAATTGCACCGCTTACTCTGCCTTCTATAGCCGGGTTATTCTCAAGATGATTTGGTCTTGAGTAATTATTCCTTGCCTGACGTGACATTAGTAAATCCGTAATACGGTCAAACGCATCACCGCCGCCGACTTCATCAATAGTATGCATAACGTAGCTATACATTGATATTGTAAGAGCTGTCTGTGTCAGTGCATTATGCATTCTTGCTTGAGTTGCAGATATATTAACCAAGCTTAAAATAGATATAGCAAGAAGTAAAAAAGGAATAAAAGCACCTAAAAACTCGACAGTGATATGACCGCATTCATCTCTTCGCATCGGCTAGTACCCCCTGTTATCCGTTGCTGATATTGGCACAGTAGTCGGCATTCCTATTCCTCGTTCGCGAGAAAAGTTCTGCGCCATAATCATTGATAAAAATAACATTCTCATATCAACAGTTGTTGTTATTTCAAAATCCGTCTTTACTTTACTCATGTCAAAAAGCGCAGCAGTTGACATTCTTGCTTCATTTGCATATATGTTTTCACTGTAATTTGTCATATTCAATGATATTAACCACGAAATTCTATTTGTTATATCATCACTGTTAACAAGTAACAGTAAAACAAACATATAGTTATCATAACTTAGATTCAACGGCTTAAATTCGAATGTTATTTTACCCTCCTCAATCTTGAGCTCTCCGCCTAAACCGCTTGCGACAGTCCATTCGTCATCAATAACTCCCATCGCAGTATCTTTAACTCCCTCAAGATTAAGTAAGGCAGCACGAAGAGCATCATCAGCAGCTTCAATAACTACATCTCTGATAAGAGCTACAAGAGGCAGTTCTCCTTTTTCATCGATTCCCCCTAAGTACCAATCTCCGAATTTATACTTAAACAGCGGTACATCCTGCCTGTAAATTAGTGCGACAACATCAATTACAGATTCTCCGAATGCCCATGCAAGCCTTGCAAGTTCACTTATAACAATTGCAAACGGACCTGTCCATGCAAACGCCGCTTTTATACCCATGATAGCTGTTCTGATTTCTTTGATAACAAACGTTGAGATATAGTTAAAAATAATTCGAATCAGAAAAATTGTTCCTACAACTGCCGCGATATTTGCTTTTGCATTATTAAAATTACCATGAAACATGAGTTCTTGTTCTGATTGAAAAAAGTAATTAAGCCTCATATCCATCGGAACGTCGGATAACATATCGTCACCGACTTTCGTCGAAAAGTTTGAAAACATATTTGTAGCATAGGTGAGAAGTAAGAGCTCGTCTGCAAGAAAACCTGAAAGATTTGCGAGCTGTCTCATAAATCCGCTGTTTGAGCTTGTATTACTCGTGATAAAATCACTGGCACCGTTTGCACTTCCCCAATCGCCGGAAGGGGCACCGCCTCCTCCCGAGCTGCTCCTATAGTAATTTGCGCCCATTGGTTCAAGCAGAAACAATCTCCCGAATAATTGCTGTGCAGCTTTTAACAAATTAAGAAAACCGGTTCTTGCAGAATTTTTCTTCACATCGCCTTCCGCGCCGCTAAACCATCTTGTGAGTTCCTCATAAAAGCTTACGTTTTCCAAACCGATTGACGTGAAATAAGCGTTATTAAACTTAACCAAAGCATCCGCTGCGTAAGAATATTGTGTAATACCGGCAAAACGAGGAAGGACATCTTCTACTCTATTGCTTGCAGAGCTTTGTCTGTTGCGTTCGGTGAAATCTATACTGAATTCAAATATGCTTGACAATTGTGTAAGTTCATTTGTACTCAGGAAGAGTGTGGAATCACCAATACGACCATACCCGATACTGTCAAGCAAATCGCTGACATTGCTAATAGTCGAAGCGTTTCTGTCTCTAAACCCAATAACCATATCCTTGACATTGTGCGATGCTGCAGCTTCATAGAGTCCGATAAGAGTATTTCCGTCATTGTCTACCGGCTCATGGAATCCGCTTTGAAGTGCTCCGGAGCATTTGTCAAGACTTCTTTTGAGATTCTCTACTTTTCTCTCAATGCGTTGCCTGATTCTCTCAGCATCATCTGCTGCTGTTATTAATCTGTCCATTTCTCTGTTGTAATCTCTGATAGCATCATTCATAGAGCGTGTTGCCGACCGCAGGTCGTCAGAGGCATTCCCGTTCGGACTTCCCCATCTGCCGGACATCCAATTTTCATCGTCGATTGCATAGCCGTTAATCCAATTACTTCTTATTCTACCCCCGGTTGCATAGCTGCTGATGTTTGCTATTATACCATCATATCTTAATTTATGGTCTCTGAGTAAATGCTCTTTATTCGGGTCGTCATCATCGAGATTGTCTGCACTCTCCCATGCATTACGAACTGTCAGTAAATCCTCAAACTGTGCCTTAATCAACGTAAGACAAGCATTTATCCGTGAAAATCCCGCATTTATATTGTCTATATGAACGCTCAAATTATTGATTCTTGTGTAGACTCTTTCATATTCCTTTTCAAGTCGTTCAATCTCATTATCAATATCAAGCTTAATGCCAATTGTTGCCGAGTCATGAACCAATTTCATTAGACTATCAATAAGTTCCAAAATGTTAAAATCGATTGCATCGAACAGAAGCAATGGTGCGCGAAGCTTCATATAATCTTCGATTTGACGGCGTAATACATGCGGGTTTTGGAGATTCATACCATTGATAAATCTGACGTTTGGGTCTTGGACATTTGACCCGTAAAAAAGTTGATATGAACCGAGAGATAAATTTTGCTCAACCTCGCCAATTATTGCAACTTGGATATATTCGGCAAGCATTGAGCCTAGCTCGTGGTCTTCTTGCATTATTCCGAATAAGCCATACACATCGTTAAGTAATGCATCGTATTGTGTAAGTAATGAGTTTGCTGCAAGCTGGTTAGCATCTTGAACAACGCTGCGCGTTGCGTAAATGCGTGCTAAATCCACTGCTGTGCCGCTAACTAACATAATCGGTATAAGCAGTAGTGTTACAAATATTGTAACAGCACCTTTTATATCATTAATAAATTTACGCATATAATTATCCGGTTACCACCCGATTCCAAACCTTGTGATAAACATATCCACCTTATTAAAAGTATCAATAATCTTTTCGATTAGTCCATCGGTACGGCTTGCTATTAAGTCAACGTTTCTTACAAACTCATCTCCATCTGCGACTATAGCTGAGGAGCTGACAGTAATAACAAGCTCTGTTGGAAAACCAATGAATGACAAATCAACATAATTTCCGATTGGCAATAAATGCTCTCCAACAACAACAACCTCTTTGTAAACACCTCTGTTTACTATATGACATTTCATTTCAGGAGTTCCGATTCTTGCTCTGAGTGAGTTATCAAAAACTCTTTGAGCAATTTGCTCAGCCTTGTCCTTAAACATTCCGTCTCTGTTGCCAAAAATGAGTGCATAGACATTTTCGAGGTCTTTTCTATGGCTATACCTTTTATGTATATTGTTTAGCGGAGCATTCATGTCTATGGTAATCCATGTATCGCTTATTTCAGTCGCAACTGCAGTTGCTGCAAATTGTGTGGCACGCTGTAAAGTTGCTCGTGTCGGCAAATAAACAGATAATAAAACCAAAGCGGCAAATATCATTATAATGATAGGGAAGAGGATGGTCGCTTCTACTACGGCATCGCCGTGTGTGTCACGCCAAAAATTGCGTATACGCATTGAAACAACCACCCTCTTTCATGTTTGTGCTGTAAGCACGAATTCATTTATGCCGGACCTATTTGTCCCGCTTGTCCTGTGATGTCTTCCCAAAGTTCTCTCAGCCAGTCTCCTAAAAATGTCCAAATCAGCACGATTGCTAAAACTGCTACGAGTATAAGCAGTATTGCTACCACAACACCCGATAAACCGCGCTCATCGTTTTTTAGTGTAACTACGAAGTTTTTAACTGAGTTAAGTACTGTAATCGGAAGGTTACGAATTTTATTCCACATAACTTAATCCTCCTTTCCCGAGAAATTGCTGTATATAGTCATAATGTCGAAAAGTTCATGGCTACAGGAACCATAATCATGACAAGAATTGCAAGCAGGAGAAGCATCGTTGGTATCATTAGCTTTGAGTTGGCTTTCTCTGCATCCCTCTTTGCCGTATGGCGTCTTTCCTGCCAGGCTTCTTTTGCCATGTCCTTTAACAATCTGCCGATTTCTGCATTTCCTTTTGACAGATTTTGCATTATTGCCGAAGCGAGCTTTGCGGTCTCTTTTGTATTACAACGGTCAAGAAAGCCACCATAAGCCGCCTCGGGACTAACAAGGTTATCAAGCTCCTCAGAGGTTCTTTGCATTTCGCGATAAAGCTCCAAATCCTGACTTGAAGCAGTCTCTTTCCATGCTTTATCCATAATCATTCCCGATGTTACAAGTAATGCAAGCTTCGAAACAACATTCGGAAATTGCCTTTGGATTGCGTCACGCCTTTTGTTAAGACGGTCGTTTACTTCATCAAACATCGCATAAGTAAGAACAAGGATTATAAATGTGCCAAACCCTATGATTCCCCATGCTGCCGTGTTATTTCCCATGCCCAGAACTAAAACCCCGATTCCGAGCGAGCAAGCGACTCCGATAAGCGGATATGACAGAACACCTGCAAAAAGGTGTGATGCTCTTTTTGATGCGTGCTTCCTGCCGTATAATTCAATACACTTTGTTAAAATGTTAGTATAAAGCGTGCTTTCGTTTAAGTTCTTCAAATTGCGAAGAAATGCATAGCCGGGCATTATGAAAATATTAACACTACTGAGATTACCGCGTTGAAGCTTCTCATTGTTTCTTTCAAGCTTCTTTATTTCCTTTGAAGAATCGCTACCGAGAAAAAACTTCATAATACTTCGTGAAATTCCATGATACTGGCTCAGCTTAGTCTTTTTGATAGAATCTTTCTTTTTCAGTTTTTCAATTGCGGCAAGATTATCAAGAACCTTATTATATGCGGCGTTGACCCAGTCAGCCTTTCGCACCATAGTCATAAACAATATCCAGGTCAGCATTAAAATCGTTGCGAGAGCTTGAATTACTAATATAATCATACATATCGCTCCCTAAACCTTAACGTTGCTGAACTTGCGTGCCATAATATAGCAAGCTATGAAAACAATTAAGCAACCTGTAGCCACTATCCGTCCGCCTGCGGTTGTGTAGATTGCGTCCATAAAACCGGCCCCTGCATATCCAATAACACCAAGTATTACAAGCGGCATTATAAGCATGATATTCACTTCGGATTTTGCAGCGGTCATCATTGTGTCGATATCCATCTCGATTTCCATTTTATCCGCTATAATTTGCTGTGTTTCACGGATAATTTCATCTGCTCTGCTTGATTTGCCCTCAATGGTTGCATAGATTGATGCGAAGCTGTTTATATCTTCAAGCTCGCTTCTCTTAGCCAAATCAGCAAATGCAACAGACATTGGTACAGCATTATTAAACTTAGCAATAATTATATCAAGCTCAACAATGATGTCACTTGTTTCCGGGTGAACCATAACCAAGTCGCTGCGAGCGCTCTCAAGTGCTTTGAGTACAGGATTGCCCGCTCTCATTGAGACTGACATCGCTTCAAGTAAGTCGAAAAACTGAACTCGAAGCTTAACTCTGCGCTTGATTATAGATTTCTGTGCTGAAGCAATCATATTTACAATCCCGACAATAATAGCACCGATTATCGACAAAATGATAATATTATAAAAAATGAACATTATTGCAAAGCCGGCAATTCCGCCGAGCAAAAAGGCAAGAGCATAATCATGTATGCCAAATTGACTTCGATTGTAATCGGGAGCATAACCTCTTAGCTCAGACTGCTGAGGCTGAGCTTGCGGCGGAGGCATGACAGGGTTGCCGCCTGCTTGGGGAGTATTTGCCGGTGCAAATAAATTACCGCTCATAAACAACTCCTAAAATTGCTAAATGACTTTATCGATTCCTGCGCTGACCAGTTTATCGGTATTAATCATTTTATTCTTCGTTCTTATTAATGAACCGGAAACCTTCTTTTGAGTAGAGTTTTTATCTTCAACAAACTCATACAGCGGATTAGTTTCAATAGTGCGTGTTGCCTGATTATAGTCTAAAACTTCCACTATTTCTACGGTCTTTCTGCTCTTGTCACGAAGTCTTGATAGGTGGATTATGATATCAAGAGCAGATGCTATTTGTTGTCGGATGGCATCAAGCGGTAGCCCCGCAGCTCCTTGAAGCACCATTGTCTCAAGTCTGCTGAGCATATCATGCGTCGAGTTTGCGTGCCCCGTTGAAAGAGAGCCGTCATGCCCTGTATTCATAGCTTGAAGCATATCCAGAGCCTCGGCACCTCTAACCTCACCGACAACAATACGCTCCGGTCGCATACGAAGCGCTGATTTAATCAGCTCGCGAATAGAAATCTCTCCTCGCCCGTCTGCTCCCGCGTTACGGGTTTCAAGCCGAACAAGGTTATCAATGTTTTTTATCTGAAGCTCTGCTGAGTCTTCTATCGTAATAACACGCTCATCGTGGGGAATGTAGTTTGACAAAGCGTTTAAAAAAGTGGTTTTACCACTGCCTGTACCACCGCTGACAAATATATTATATTTGCACGAAACGAGCAGCTCAAGAACCTTTGCAACCTCCGGTGTAATTGAGCCGTATTCGATGAGTTTATCGATTGTCATTGCTTCCTTTGGAAAGCGTCTGATGGTTACAATCGGTCCGTTTAATGCGATAGGCGGCATAACTACGTTTACGCGAGAGCCGTCCTCGAGGCGCGTATCAACAATCGGCTCACTTTCGTTAACCTGACGCCCTGCCATTGAAACAAACTTGGTAATAATAATTTCAAGCTCTTTTCGGCTTTCAAAGCGGCTTTCCATTTTATGCAGCCGCCCGGCTTTTTCGATGAAGATATCCTCGTACCCGTTAATCATAACTTCGGTTATATCTGTATCACCGATTATCTGACCGAGTACGCCGAGACCGCGTATAGATTCGTAAACAGCACTGATAATCGCTTGCTTTTCGCGGAAGTTAATTGTGGATAATTCCCTATATGCGGCAGGATTGTATTCTCTTGCCCACTCTACTTTTTGTTCAAGTGAACTCTCAGCAAGTGCACTCAGCTCGCTGTCGGTAAGGGCGGTCAAATCAACATGAGCTTGCACCTCAAGCTTCAGTTGTGATATTAATTCATTTTTGACTTTTTCTGTCATGATGACACCCACCGCAGTAAATATAAAAACAAGAAAAATAATTACTGCCCATTCTGCATTAAAATGTTGAAAAAGTCAACATTAAGGTTATAAAAAATAACATAAAAATGTATAAAAATTCGTCATATCTATTGCAATTAATCGTTGTATAAATTAAACTCAACAAAGCAACTTAGAGAAAGGTAGTGAACTTATGGCAAAAAGCTACAGTGAAAGAGGAAAAGTATATAAATTCTTCTTTAAAGATCCCTCACCAAAAAGAACAGCAAGACGCAGAAATACCGCGCAACCGCAGCAGTATGCACAACCGCAGCCGCCGGAGCCGCAATACGCAGCGCCGCAGCAGCAGTATGCACCGGTGCAACAACCGCAGTATGCTCCACCGCCTCCGCAGCCGCAATATGCCCCAATGCCCGAATCAGAGCATACGGAGCTGCTGCAGCCCGAACCGCAACCGCAATACGCACCACCACCGCCGCCACAACAATCCGCACCACAACCGGTTGCATTTTGTGGTATCTGCGGAACCAAAAACGAAGCAGGCAGCAAATTCTGTGCAATTTGCGGTGATAATTTAATGCAATAAAAGAGTTCTTGGATTGAGGTATATATGTATCCCGATGTAATACTATTTATTATTAGTGCAATTTTCGCAACTGCAATGATAGCATTCGCAATCTCAATGGTGGTATTGCGGAAACGCAGCCGTGCATACTCCGACCTTACGGAGCAAGAGGTTGATGCATTTAATTCAAAGTCAGCATCACTTTTCAGTACCCGAAGCTCTGCAATGCAATCGCAGCAATATCAATACCCGTCGCATAACAGCGGTTTATCAGAAGCTGATACAGATGAAACACAGTTGCTGACAGTATCCGGCGACGGTAAGTCAAGTGAAATGTCAGGCAGACCCGTTGAAATTGATGGCTTTGACCCATATTCGCTCGCTGATGCATATAAGATTGAACGCGAAATAGGCGGCGGAGCAATGAGTCGTACGTTCGAGGTTAAGAGTGTAAAGCTCGGCAATAATTGGTTTATGAAATACATTCCGAGTAAGTATGGACGATTGGCAAGTGAGGTTGATATTCTCAGGCATCTAAATCATGCAAGCTTGCCGCGCATTATCGATGTGTTTCACAAAGATGAGGGAGACTATCTCGTTGAAACTTTAGTTGAAGGCTATCCGCTCAAGGAGCTTATTTCAACAGGGGCAAAAGCGAGTCAAACGATAATTCTGGATTGGTTTATACAAATCACACAAGCATTAAGCTATCTTCATAACATGAACCCGACACCCATATATCACCTGGATTTAAAACCGGGAAATATAATGGTTACGCATAATAATCGTCTTGTCCTTGTAGATTTCGGAATAGCCAGAAAAGAAGGGGACGACGGTGCTGCTGCATTTACCGTCCTTTATGCCGCACCTGAACAGTTTAGAGGCAGAGCACTCGAAAAACACGCACAAATTATTAATGAAAGGTTCGGAGATATATCGCACATTGTTAACCATGCAGGCGTGGGGGCAGTATCAGACGTATACAGCCTCGGTGTTATCATGTTTGAGCTTGCAACAGGTGTGCTGCCGACTCTTGCAAATGTTGAGCTTATTAAGAAGCATGTTTCGCCCGAGCTGAGCAGTATAATTCTAAGGTGTCTCGCAATAAATCCGGCAGAGCGATATCAGGCTGTGAATGCATTGCTTAATGAGCTGAATAATGTTAAGGGTACAAAATTCCACACACTCAAAGTGATGATGACAAGAAAGATTGCAGCGGTTATGACAACACTGTCACTGCTAATATCCGGAGGAGCATTTGCAGGTGGCTTCATCATTTATAACGAGGAAAGTGCAGCAATAATTTCAGCCGAGCCTGAGCTAATTACTGTAAGCTTGCAGCAATCAAGCGAATTTATTATCAGCAGGAAAACAGCCGGTGGAAATGTTTCGTTAATCGATAGTGGTCAAATAATGTGGTATTTATACGATGATAATATTGCAAGAATTGACGGCAATCGCATTTCCGGTATAAATGAAGGAGAAACAATTATTCGGGGTCAACGCCGTAACAAGGATGTTGATTTGATTGTCCGTGTAATAAAACCTGTTAACGGGCTAATTGATGTATCTCAGCAGTATCAGCTTGGCAGATTCGTCCGGCTGTTTGCAGGTGATTTTTCACGCACAAGGGAAGATGGCGGTTTGCAGACTGCAAGCTTTATTTCACCCGAGAGCATTACTGCTTATGATGATGGCACTGTTTTCGTCTCAGATGCAGGTGAAATACGCATGATTAAAGGCAGTACTGTCAGCGCGATAGCTATCCCGACCGACTATTTAAAAGCATCTATTCTAGGCAACTTTGATAATGAATTATACTTTCTAAGTCAATCATGGCAGGATGGCGAGAGATATTATTATGCAATAGTTAGGCTGACCGATGGAAATGCTGAAGCTATATACATCGCAGATGCCCGTTATTCGGCGATAGAGGATTTTGAGTTTAACGATAAAGGAATTTTGTATTTCATTGACAGAAATGACGGCATGGGTGACATATACTTAAAGTCCCTAAGTCTCTACAATATCGAGGATATTATAACTCACACATCTCTGCCTGCAGGCTCAACATCGCTGACTGTCGATAATAACGGTTATGTTTACATTGGTAACAAAGACCTTGGTCAAATTCAAATTTACCGAAACGGGCAGCTTGAGTACTTTGCAGGACTGGACGGCGAACGTGCCTTTATTGATGGAGCGTCACCGCGTTTCTATTCACCGCAAAGACTTGAATACAGCAACGGATATTTATATGTATGGGACTTCAACACACTACGCAGAATAGAAACAAACAACGGTGTAGCAGGTACTTGCATTACAATAGCAGGCATAGCCGCTCCCGAGTTTGACCCTGCACCCGACGCCGCCGGCACACAGGCAGAAGATGTAATATTCCCATTTGGCAGCCTAATGGACTTTACGGTAACCGGCAACGGAATACTTCTCACCGACTACAAACGCAGCGTTATTTGGGAAATTGAATAAATTCAGAGGTATAAAAGTATATGAAACGAAAAATAATAGCAACAATATTAACATTGACCTTATCAGTAACGGCATTATTGCCGCTTATCAGCAACCACACCGCCGGTGCCGCACCGTCAAGCGAGACGCTTCAAGCGGCATATCGTGCATATCACGACGTGTTGCAGGGCAAGGTAGATGAGCTTGGTTTTGGATATACCATTTCAGGTATGCATAACACTATCTTAGGCAAGGGAGTTATCTACGCAGGTTTATTTGACTTTGATAACAACGGATTGCCGGAGATGCTTGTCGTTTACAGTGCACCGTCGGATTACGATGTAGATTTTCAAATGGGTGCGTATGTCATATATGGTTATACTAATAGTTTGGTGACACTCAAATCAGGGGATATGAGTTATTACAGAGCCACGGAGACAATTGGTATTGAAACAAATAGAGACGGAACATCCTATTTACTTGAGGCTTGGGGTGGTTCTTCCGGCGCTCTGGGCGGTGGTCATGGAATTAACTACAGTGCGCTAACGGGAAGCGGCTTTGAAGTTATACTAATTCTTGGTATGCAATATGAATTTGGGATTAATAGTGACACGCGAACCGATACGTTTTCCATGAATGGAAGAACAGTTAGCGAACAGGATTTTGCTGCAGCAGCAGAAGAAAGACGGCAGGATACTGTAAGCTCTGTTGAGTTTGAAGCTGAAACCTTTACATCGCAAGAAGCGTTTGACACAGTCCCTGCATTATTGGCAGAATTGCTTTATAGAATTGATAGTCCCGGCGATGTTGCAGACACCCCCACGCTCGATTCACAAACTACGGGCAATTATTCCATCAACGAAGAACCGTTTTTCTTGTTGGGTAGTTCTCTTGAGGAAATGGAGAGATTGACGGGCGGACGGATGGAAGTTGAATACGACGGAGCGGAGTTCTTTGACTACAATAACTGCTCGTATTCGTTCACCGGCGGCGGTATTGCACCGGGTGTGGGAGGAAACGAAGTTCCACATCCTTATGCTGTTGCACTTGGGGACTTTTTTAGAGATGCAAGCCCTGTGTTTTTTGAAGATATGCAAGAGTATTATTATCCGGAAGCAGAGCTTATTAGTATTAATGGGCTCGATGAGCCTGCAGTGCTGGCATATAATCCCGAACTCGGAGAGCACCGGTTGTTTTATATGTTTAACGGAGTGTTTCATATATATGATGATTTTCCGAGAAGTGGTTCGGGTCATCACAATTGGATATCACTTTCCACCAACAATTATTTAACAGGATGGCACATGTATCATCCAAACGAAACAACTGAAACAAATTATATTCATATATTTGATGCTAATGGATTTAATCCTAACGCAGTCACTATCGCCAATACATGGGAAAACAATAACCGCAGATATTGGAATGATGGAACCCAAATATCCGAATCGGAATATGAAACATTGCTGCGACAATATGGAATACACTGGAATCAAGGATGGCGTAATCGATCTGATAGTATAGCAGAAATCCTTGCAATGACGATACTGCAACCCGAAGCACCGCAAGAGGAAGTGCCGGAGCGCAGAGCATATATGTTTGGTAGTTATATTGATAATATAATAATTGGCATGAGCGGTTCAATTTCATTATCTGAACTAAATAACTTATTCAGACAACAAGGTCAGCTAACCGAGTATACAGATGATAACGGGGCTGTACGCTACGGAGTAACCTACGAATATGGCGGCACAAAAGTAACAATATGGTCTGTGGAGCCTATTGGTGCAGACCATGTTTTTGATACATCATCAACAGTTACGGTTACTTTAGTTGCCGACCGCTTCACCTCGCCAAACAGGGGAGGCGACTACATTACAAATGAGCCTGATAGGGGTGGAAATGTAGTAACACCCGATACGATTCGAGAGATTGAAGATGAAAAAAGTGCAAATGAAGTTATCGAAGAGGTCATATCCGGCATGACACCCGAGCAGCGTGAGTCGGGTAACTCACTCGATAATGCTGCACATTTCGTCGAGCGTGCCGTGAGCCGCGGTGCTCGTCGCACAGTGCCTGTG
>Ga0123356_10002533_pt1 | contig 19535 bp, 24 predicted proteins | sample TergutEmb28metaG_2_FD_92546 | JGI IMG/M metagenome (GOLD analysis project Ga0123356, IMG submission 92546) | Embiratermes neotenicus P3 segment gut microbial communities from Petit-Saut dam, French Guiana - Emb289 P3 | ecosystem: Host-associated > Arthropoda: Insects > Digestive system > Gut ...
GGCGCCTTCAGCCCTCTCGAGCTCGACCTTCTCCTTGCGGGCCGCAAACGCCTCGCGGGCGGCCTCGTTCTTCAGGTCGCGAACAGTGGTCAGGTGGCGCAGAATGCTCTCGTTCAGCTTGATGTGCTTCTCGAAAGCTGCCGGGACGCCGCCCTCCGCCTTGTAAAAGAAGATCACATAGTAGCCGATCTTCTTTTTCCTGATCGTGTAGGCGAGCGGGCGCTTGCCCCACACATCCGCCTTCTCAAACTCCGCATTAGCCTTGAAGAAATCTTCAAGCTGCTGCTGCTCCCTCTGGATCACGTCGTCGGCGAGCGTGCCGTCAATCGCGACCGCAGTTTCGTAGGGTCGAATCACTTTTACTACCTCCTGTGGACGTTTGGCCCCGGAATCGTAATACCTGCTTTTGATATTCGTCCCGGAGCAGGTTTATACTACTATTAAAAACTATTCAATATTAAAATACAGGCGGCAGGTTGCCGCCCCTACAGAACGATTGCGGTATCAATTATACCGGTTCATCGCCGTATCAACGCCGTGCTCAATCATAAAATCAACGGCGCAGGCCGCTACTTTTATGACCTCGCTGACTTCGTCCCGCTCGCCGTCCTCAAAACGGCCAAGAACAAAGTCGACTATGCTGAAACCTGCCGGTAATGGACCGATACCTACGCGCAACCTCGGATAGTCTTCCCCTATTGCCGCCGATATGGACTTGAGACCGTTGTGCCCGCCCGGCGAACCGTCCTTGCGGAAACGGATCTTGCCCAACGGGATGTTAAAATCATCAACGACTACAAGGCAGTCGGCCGCGGTCAACCCATATTTGCGGAGCAGCGCGCCGACAGCATCACCGGATAAATTCATATACGTGAGCGGCTTGACAAACAGCACCGGCTTTTTAGCCGGGCCGCACATCATCATCCGACAGACAGACGAGCAGTACTCCTTCGGCGGCGCCACCAGCGTATCTACGGCGCACAACCGGTCTATTACATCAAACCCAATGTTGTGCCGCGTACCCTGATACTTGCCGCCAGGATTGCCCAGCCCGAATACCAGCAACTCGGGCCTGACGTCCGGCTCACGTTTTCCAAAGAGCCAATCTAAAAACGTTCCCAATTACTTCTTGCCGGCCGGTTTCGCCGGAGCAGCCTTCGCCGGTGCAGCAGCCGCGGCTTCCTCTTCCGCCGGCTTCGCCGCCGCCTCGCGCGTCGGGTGCGTTACCACCGCGAGAACATCGTCGGGCGAATGCTTCAGCGTTATGTTGGCTATAGACACATCGCGCACGTGAATCGCATCACCGATCTTGAGCGCCGACACATCAACCGTAACCTTCTCAGGAATGTCCGCCGGAAGACACTCGACCTTGACCGTCTTCAACGGATGCCCAAGCACCCCGTTGTCGTCCTTGACACCCACAGAAATACCGACGAGATCCAAGGGGACATCGACCGTCACCTTCTCTTTCATGTTCACATGCATGAAGTCGAGGTTGAGGTACACGTCGTCTTTAAGCACCTGACGCTGAACCTGGCGAATAACCGCAATGGCGTCGGCGCCCAACCCAAGGTCGAACAGGTGGGTAACCTTCTTGCCCCTGACCACGGTAGCGAAGTCCTTGTGAGCCACCTCAATCTTCTTCGGCTCAATGCCGCGGCCGTAGTACACGGCGGGGATCCACCCCTGCGCGCGCGCCTTACGGGTGTAAGACTTCCCGGACCCAACCCTCTCACGTGCCTGCAACTTAATGATTTCCACAGTACTGCCTCCTAACAACAAAACGCGTTTTGTATTAATACATTATAATAATAGTTTCCAGCCTGTGCCACATAACTACACCCTATATATACGGCCCCGCATGCATATTTCGCGCACGCGGCCCCAAAAAATGGCAGGGGCGGAAGGATTTGAACCCTCGAATGTCAGAACCAAAATCTGATGTCTTAGCCGCTTGACGACGCCCCCACAAAACTTCCGTTTTAGGGATAATCTATATAATATACATCACGGAACAAAAAAATGCAAATTTTTTTTGCCTACCGCCGGATGAAAAACTCACCACCCGAACCCATAGCCACCATCGGACTCACCAAAACATCCGTAACCCGCGAAAGCGGCGGCCCCTCCCGAAGCTTCTCCAACAACCTGTCAACATCCTCCTGAGCCCCCTCAACCTCAAGCTCCACGTCCCCGCCACGCAGGTTCCGAACCCAACCGGTAAGCCCGAAAGACTGAGCGGCGTCGCGGGCGAAATAGCGGTAACCTACGCCCTGGACACGGCCGGCTACTGTTATGTGGTATCGCTTGGAGTCCATAAAACGGTCCTATCGGCGGGAAAAGAAGTTCATGATGACTGTGAGAACGAGACTCAGAAGTATCGAGGTCACTATGGGAATGTAAATCTTGAAACGGCCGGTGCCTAGCTGGAGGTCGCCGGGGAGGCGGCCCAGGGGGAGCTTGTCGGATAGCATGAAGAGCAGGCCTATAACAATAATTACGGTGCCTGCTATTACTAAAAATTTTCCGGGTTCTGCCCAGTTCATAAGGTCTTTATCTCCATTCTAAAAGTCAAAATCAAAATCAAATTCAAGGTCAAATTCTTTTTTTGGGGACAGGGGCTACGCCCCCGTAACGCCCCCTATTCTAAAACCTATATACCCTAAAACCCGTATCCTAAAACCAAATACGCAAAACCGGTACGGCAACGTCAACACCAAAATCAACACATATCAACACATCAAAACCCTATCCATCAGCATTAAACAAATCCGTAGATACGGATGAATGTTGCTGGGGGGGGAGTTTATTGAAGTATTTGTATGTTTTCATTGTTACTTCGCGGCCCCTGGGGGTGCGTTTTAGGAAGCCGGATTGGATTAGGAAGGGCTCGTAGACCTCCTCGATTGTGTCGGGCTCCTCGCCTACTACTACTGCTACGGTGTTCAGGCCTACGGGGCCGCCGTTGTAGTGCTCTATTATGGAGAGGAGGATGTTCCTGTCCATCTCGTCTAAGCCTGAGGAATCAACACCTAATAGCTGTAATGTTTTGTTTACTATGTCGACCGTGACGGTTCCGTTGCCTCTGACTTCCGCCACATCCCTGCATCGCCTTAATAATCTATTGGCGATACGGGGGGTTCCGCGCGCCCTCTTTCCTAACGCCAGAGCCGCTTCGGGAGCGCATTCTATATCCAAAAGTGACGCAGAGCGCATTATTACCTTTTTAAGCTCGTCCGGCGTGTAGTAGGCCAAGCGGCACACGTAGCCAAACCTTGCGTGCATCGGTGAGGTCAGCATCCCGGCCCTTGTCGTGGCGCCTACCAGGGTGAAGGGCTTGAGGTTCAGGCGGATTGACCTGGCCGCAGGGCCGTCGCCTATCGTTATGTCGAAAACGAAATCCTCCATCGCCGGATATAATGATTCCTCGACAATACGATTCAGGCGGTGGATCTCGTCGATAAATAAAATCTCACGCTCGCCAAGATTCGTCAGGCTGCCGGCGAGATCACCCTTTTTCTCTAAAACCGGGCCGGACGTCGTTTGGATATTGACGCCAAGCTCGCTTGCGAGAATGCGGGAGAGCGTGGTCTTGCCAAGCCCCGGCGGACCGCAGAAGAGGACGTGGTCGAGCGCCTGACCCCTCTTTTTCGCGGCCTCCACAAATATCAACAGATTCTCCTTGATGGCCTCCTGGCCCACAAAATCGGAAAAACGCTCCGGGCGCAGAGCATGGTCAAACTGCTCCTCGTCGGCGCCGGATCGGTCGGCAGATACGATTCTGTCTTCGGACTGGTCCATCTGTATTTTTCCTGATTGCGTTATCGATCCATCAAACAAAAGGCAGGCGACAGATTGGCTACGCCGAGATAAACAAGTTGCCGCCCCTACATCGCCAATTTATTTATATAACCTGCAATGCCATACGTATCCATTCCTCTACAGGAGCGTCATCACCTATCTCCTGCTCCACCCGCGCTATCGCCTTGACTACCTGCTTGTCGTTATATCCCAAAGACATCATCGCCGCGAACGCCTCGTCCTTGTGCGGTGTCTTTTTGCCTGATTTTTTTGCCGGGGTGGATGACGACAATTGCGCCACCGACGTCGCGTAGACCTTGAACTTGTCCCTCAGCTCCAACACCATCCGCTCCGCCGTCTTCGGACCCACGCCGGAAATCTTTCTCAGCCCCGCAGTATTGCCGGTGTTTATGTACATTACCAAATTATCAACCGATATCCCCGACAATATCCCCATCGCCACAGAAGGCCCAACCGAGTTGACCGTTATCAAGTGCCTGAAAATCTCACGCTCCTGCGCCGACGCGAAACCGTAGAGCGTTACGCTATTGTCATGGCCGCTGACGTTGTAGTGGATCAGCACCTTAACCTCTTTGCCGGGCTCAGGAATCTTTTCGTATGTTGATATGGGGATCGTCACCGCATAGCCTACGCCGGACGCTTCTACGGTTATATGCGTCAGCTCTTTGTCTGTCAGGATGCCGCGAATGTGGTCTATCATCTGCTATCCGATCATCAGGCGGCAGGTTGCCGCCCCTACATTGGTTTTGATGCCGCGAATGTGACCTGTCATCTATTGATTATCCTCTTATTGACACCCATCAACAATTATTACTTTTATTTCTTTGCCGCAGACAAAATCGATGCCCGCCCCATGTTATGAAAATCGCACATCGCCACGGCCAGCGCATCGTACGCATCCTGCTTCATATTGCCGGCCGGCGGTTTTAACAGCATTTTGACCATGTACTCGACCTGCTCCTTCGCCGCGTTGCCGCTACCCGTTACGGCCTTCTTGATCTCGCGCGGACTGTACTCGGCAACCTCGCACCCGCGCTGCGCGGCGGCAAGCATCGCCACACCGCGGGCATGGCCCAGAACTAGCGTCGTGTGCACGTTCTTGCCGTAAAACGCCTCCTCGATAGACACCCTGCCCGGGGAATGCTCCTCTATTTTACCGCGAATACCGTCGTATATCGTCATCAAACGCTGATGCAGCGGCATCGACGTATTGGTAACAATCACACCGGCATCAACCCACGACACGGTGTTGTTGACGGCCCTGATCACGCCGTAACCCGTCACCGCGGTCCCGGGGTCGATACCTAAAATAATCATCAGCTCAAATCAAACCCGGCGTAAACATGCTGCGTATCGTCAAGATCGTCCAGCGCATCCACTAACTTCATAACCTTGGACGCGTTGTCCTCCGTAAACATGACCGGGTTGTCGACCACCTTCGTGATCTCCGCCGACCCAGGCTCGATCTTCGCGTCTACCAGCGCCTGGCGCACCGTGTCGAACGCATCTACCGTGGTGCTGATCTCGTACTCCTCACCCTCGGCGGACATGTCGTCGGCGCCGGCCTCAAGCACAAGCTCCATCAGCTCGTCTTCACCCATCGCGTCCTTCGCCACGGTGATTATCCCCTTGGCCTTGAACATCCAAGCCACAGAGTTCGTCTGCCCCAGGTTGCCACCGTACTTCGTGAGCAGGTGGCGGACCTCCGCTACGATGCGGTTGCGGTTGTCGGTTACGACCTCAACCAGAACCGCCACGCCGTTTGGCCCGTAGCCCTCAAAGGTGATCTCCTCGTAGCTGACGCCGTCGAGCTGGCCAGTGCCCTTCAGGATGGCCGAGTCGATGTTCTTGTTGGGCATGTTGGCCCCGCGCGCCGCCGCAATCGCAGTGCGCAGGCGCGGGTTGGAGGTCGGGTCGCCGCCGCCCATGCGGGCAGCGATCGTGATCTCGCGGATAAAGCGGTTGAAAAGCTTGCCGCGGGCGGCGTCGGCCTTGCCTTTAGCTCTTTTGATTGTCGCCCATTTGGAATGTCCGGACATAGTGTAGCTCCATTGTGACGAGTTTATGTTTATAGAATGTTAAAATCAAAATCAAATTCAAAATCAAATTCAAAATCTTTTAATGCTTTTGGGGACAGGGGCTACGCCCCCGTAACGCCCCCTATGCTAAAACCAGGAACGCTAAAACCCGTATCCTAAAACCAAATACGCAAAATCGGTACGGCAACGTCAACACCAAAATCAACACATATCAAAATCGGTACGGCAAAATCTATAAACCAGCGCTAAAAACCGCTTTTGACTTCGCATCCCGAAGGGATGCACAGCCTGGTAGAAATGTTTTGCCCCCCAAAATTTTTCCGCATCCCGAAGGGATGCGCCCTGGGTGTTAACGGCAATATCAATACATATTAATATAATACACGCGCACACGTTAAGGTTGTTTTTGTTCTAATTCCTCTACAGATACCTTCTCTATCCCCGGTAGGCTTGACCCTAGTAGTGCCTCGGCTACGGATTCGAAGTTTGGGGTTATGTCGGATACCAGGAATTTGCTTGATTGAAGGCCGTTTATATCATCCCCGGCAGACATCGCCATTGCTTGTAGTATGCTTTGGGCCTCTTTTGCTGTCCATAGGGCGCTGTCTACCAGTTCTATGCGGGTGCCTACGGTGCTTTGGATTACCTCCATTAGTATGGGGTAGTGGGTGCAGCCCAGGATCAGGCAGTCTACGCCCAGTTCTACTATTTCGTAGAGGTAGTGCTGGACCGTCATCCTCGTTATATCGTTATCTATCAGCCCCTCCTCTACTAACGGCACGAACAGGGGGCAGGGTTTGCCGTAGACTTTTATGCTTGGGTCTATGTTGTGGATCGCTTTGGCGTAGGAGCCGGAGCGTATTGTCGCGGCGGTGCCTATTACGCCTATCTTTTTTTCGGCGCTTCTAAGGGCCGCGGCGCGGGCTCCGGGCAAAACTACGCCTATTACGGGGATGTCTTTTATGTGCTCGCGCAGGTAGTCCATCGCCACCGATGAAACCGTGTTGCAGGCTACTATCAGCAACTTGACGTCCATGTCCATCAGCACCCTGGCGTCTTGCAGGCCGAAGCGACAGATGGTTTCCTCAGACTTGCTGCCGTACGGGACGCGGGCGGTGTCGCCGAGGTAGATGATGCGCTCGTTGGGCATCAAACGAAAAATTTCTTTGGCGACCGTAAGGCCGCCAAGCCCCGAATCGAAAACGCCTATCGGCCTTGAATCGCTCATCTTAAAACCCCATTTCTATCTGCTTCTTAAACTGCAGGACCGCCCTGCTTATCGCCGCCGCCTGCTGGGCCTGAACCCGCTTGTCTGACAGCAGCTTCTCTTCCGCCGAGTTCGATATGAACCCCACCTCAACCAGCACCGACGGCATCAACGCGCCGTTCAGTACCCAAAAATTCGCCTGCCCCACGCCGCGGTGCAAACGCGGAATACCCTTCACGCCGGCGCCCAGCGCCTGCTCAATCGTGATGGACAACTCCTGGCTCTCACGAAGAAACTCGGCCCCGGCAAGGCTGTTCAGCACATCGCTGAGCGAGGCGTAGTCCTGCCTCAGATCCTTATCCTCAAACTCGATGACGGCGTTCTCGCGCATCGCCACCATCTTGTCCTCCTCGTTTTTGGCGTCTGACAGGAAGTACACCTTGTAGCCCTTAACAGCGTCGCGCCTCTTCTGATCGCCGCCGACGGCGTCGGTGTGGATACTCACGAAGATGTCGGCACGCTTGTCGTTGGCGAACTTGGTCCGATCGCGCAGCGGGACGAACACGTCCCTTTCGCGCGTCATGTGCACCTTGAGCCCCGCCTTCTCAAGCAATTTTTTGAGCTCAAGCCCTATCCCAAGCACAACGTCTTTCTCCATCACACCCGTGGGGCCAACAGCCCCGGGATCCCGCCCGCCGTGCCCCGGATCTATAACCACCGTACGGATCCAGGAAACATCGGCAGCCCCCGGCAAAGCCGGCGATACAGGCTTCTGCGCACTGGCGGCGGCTGGTGGCGAAACCGATGCTACAGGCTTCTGCGCACTGGCGGCGGCTGACGGCGAAACCGATGCCGCAGGTTTTTGCGCACCGGCGGCAGGCGGCGGCGAAACCGATGCCGCAGGTTTTTGCGCACCGGCGGCAGGCGGCGGCGAAACCGGCGGCGCCGGCTTCTGCTCGCTGATGGTGATGACGGATGCCTTGGCGTCCCAATCAATAACTCCGGGATGCCTGGCGCCAAATATGCCGACTAACAGAGACGCGGGCAGATACAGCGTCTCCCCCCGAAGCGCCGGCGCATGCGGAAGGACAAAAAACGCCGTATCAACTCCATAAAAATGATTATTCGCAATGAACGATATCCGCCCCCTGTCATTGCTAAGGGTCAACCTGACAACCTGATTGCTGCCCCCCTGCCCGCTGGCCCTGAACCCGGCGCGAAGAGCCAAATCGGCCACAGACACCCACACCACACCCCCATCCTCAAAAGACGGTACGGTACCGGTCTTGCCATCCGAAGCCGTGCGGACGGTGACGCCGGCGCTTATCGATACCGCGGCGACGAATATAAATATCAACACAAATCTCATAATTTCTACCAGGCGGTGCATCCCTTCGGGATGCGGAAAAAATCGTTAATGATTGCCTTTTCTACCAGGCGGTGCATCCCTTCGGGAAGCGAAATCAAAATCATGCCGCATTTGCATTGCATAATCAGATATATCACCCCCTAAAATACCGGCCATCCACCTGAATTATGCCCCATCACCTCGAAACTATCTCTTTCTTACAAGCTGCGCCAGCCTCTTTTTGCTCTCCTGCTCCGCGATCTTCTGCCTCTTGTCGTACTTTTTGCGCCCACGACATAACCCCAGTTCGATTTTTACCCACTGATCCTTGAAGTAGACCGCCAGCGGTATAAGCGCCAGCTGCTTGCGCTCCACCTCCGCGCTGAAGTACGCGATCTGCCTCTTGTGCATCAGGAGCTTCCTGCGCCTCATAGGCTCCGGCGTGTACACGCCGCCGCGCTCGTAGCCGCTTATGTGGAGATGGTGCACATACATCTCACCCAAAATGGACGTAGCATAGCTGTCGGCAAGGCTTATGCGCCCCGCGCGGATGGACTTTACCTCCGCCCCGGTGAGCATAACCCCCGCCTCCACTTTTTCGATGACCTCGTAGTCGTGGTAGGCCTTGTTGTTTTTAGCCGCGATCTTCATCGCTTAAAAATAATAAAAAACATGGCGGGAAGGCGCGGATTTATTATATTATAATAATATAATGTTATTATCAGCCGAAAGGAGACATCCGGTGTTCAGAAAATACTTTTGCCGCGCCGCCCTGATTTTAACCTGCGCCGCCGTAACATTCGCCGCCGCACAATTCCCATGGGAATCGGGATCAGACGATAACAGCTCGTCATCATCATGGTCCGACTCCTCGCCGTCGTACGAATCGTCATTCGAGTCATCATCCGACCAATCGTCCCCCTACGACTCCTACTCCTCCGACCCAAGCCCGAGCTTCGAACCCGCAAGCCAGCCCGAACAGACGAAACAGGCCCCAAAGGAACGGGCCCCAAGACAAAGTACCACAGGCTCCGCCAAATTTTCGGGACCGCAGAAAACCTGCCCGGTATGCGTCAGCATAAGACTCAAGGAAAACCTCTACGTACCCCACAACGGCAAAAACATACACGTCTGCAGCATTTCGTGCATAAGCAGGGTGAAACGCAACCCGGCGCCGTTCGCGCAGAAACTGGAAAAACGCGGGGAACAACTGGGCCAATAATAGCCCCCGACAGACAGGGAAAGGCAATAAAAAAGGCGCATCAACCGATGCGCCTTAATTTTTTATCACAAAATCGATACAAAAAACCGCTTTTCGTTCCTGCACCTACCCTGCTACCCCAACAAATCCATAGTAGTCCCGATAACGCTGTTCTGCACCCGCGCCACCTGCGCGTTCGCCTCGTAGGTCGCCCGCTGGGTAGTCATGTCGGTCATGTCGCGCGCCAGATCGGGCTGCTCGGTGCCAGCGGCGTAAACCTCGGTGCCGGTGCCTACATTGCGGTTAAGCTCAGCACCGCCGCCGGTCGTAGACTCGTAGGTATCCTGCGCAGGAGCGGCCGCACCACGGGCAGAAGCCGGCGCAGATTCCGTCTGCTGGAGGCGCTGGGGCTCGAAATTCTGGGTATTGACGTTCGCCACGTTGTTGGCGATGTTGTCCATGCGTAGCTGGGCAGCGTTCATGCCGGAGGCTGGGGCGGAAATGTTCATAATCTTTTGCTCCTGTTTCAGGTTCTATCTATAATATAATACAATTTCGGCAAAATATCAAGAAAAAAGTCAAATTAAAAGTCAAAGTCAAATTCTTTTAATGCTTATGGGGACAGGGGGCTACGCCCCCCGTAACGCCCCCCTATTCCAAAACCGACAACGCTAAAACCCGTATCCTAAAACCAAATACGCAAAACCGGTACGGCAAAGTCAAAACACGGACTGCCCACCCCGGTTTCGCCGGGCAGTGAGCTGGTGGCTGATGCGAATCCTTTCGCGGCCGAGTTTTTAATGCACGGATTTTGCCCTCCCGCTTGCGAAGGCACGCTACCGCTTGTCCCCCAGAAATGGTACGGTGCCCAGAGTTACCCTCGCAGACACATAATCCCATATTGGTTTATTACAGTTTTATCAACTTCCCAATGATGTCATTAACGCTTATCCCCTCAACATCCCCGTGAAATGACAGGACAAGGCGGTGGCGCAGGACCGGGTAGGCGGCGCGGTGGATGTCCTTTACGTCTGGGGCGGGGCGGCCGTCCAATAATGCGAAGGCGCGGGCGGCTAAGACTAAGAATTGGGAAGCTCTGGGGCCGGCGCCCCAAGTCAGGTACTTGCGGACATCTTCCGGGCAATCCTTCTCTGCCGGCCTTGTGGCGCGGACCAGGCGGACGGCGGCTGCTACTACCGAATCCGCGGCCGGCACACGCTTGACTAGATCCCTGAATGCGGCGATCTGTTCCCTTGTCACTACCGGCTTAAGCTCTACGTTTTGATAGTCAGCTGTATTCCTCGCAATCAACATCTCAGACTCCGCATCCGGGTATCCCACATGTATCGAGAACATAAACCTGTCCTGCTGGGCTTCGGGGAGCGGGTAGGTTCCCTCCTGCTCTATGGGGTTTTGGGTCGCAAGTACCCAGAACGGACGCGGGAGCTGGTGGGTTACGCCTGATGATGTTACTTCCTGTTCCTGCATCGCCTGCAGTAACGCCGATTGGGTCTTGGGCGGGGTGCGGTTGATTTCGTCGGCCAGGACTATGTTGGCGAATATCGGGCCTTTTACAAAATTGAACTCCCGCCTGCCGCTCCCCCGCTCCTCCATCAGGATCTCCGAGCCGGTGATGTCGGACGGCATGAGGTCGGGCGTGAACTGGATGCGGTTGAAGCCGAGGTCAAGGCAGCGCGCGAGGCTTTGAACCAGCATGGTCTTGGCGAGGCCGGGGACGCCGGTCAGCAGGCAGTGCCCGCCGGCGAGAAAACAGGCGAGCAGGTCGTCTATGACCTCAAGCTGGCCAACTATCCTTCTGGAAATTTCGGCCTTTACGGCCGCCACCACGGTACCCAGCTCGCGGGCTGTCTGTACATCGTTTGCAGTATTGGTATTTGCGCTCATGGATTCAAAATAATTTATGGCGCGGACTTTTCGGTAATATCCTTAAATCTGACGCCCGCCCCCAAAAGCATGAACAGCCCCAAAAGCGTGATAACCACGTACTGTATGCCGTGGTACAGCACCACGACCGCCCGCGCCTTTCCGGGATCTACCCCCATGGAGGCGAGCCCGAACAGCAGCGCCGCGTGGAGCGTGCCTACGCCCCCGGGAGCAAGCGGGATTGCCGCGCCGAACGCGGCGAAGGCCTGGCCAAAGACCGCCTCAAATGGCCCAAACGCACTCCAGTCGGAGATCAGGACCGGCAGCATCATGGCGTAGCAAAGGGCGGTAACGACGGTGAGGACCACCACGGCGGCGGCCTTGCGGGGAGAAAATATCCAGCCTAAACTCGACTCCAGCTCCGCGCCGATCTTGCCCGCCCACGCCCTGAACCGCACCGGCAGGAGCTTAGACAGCCGCCCAAGCGCCGACCTGAAAATCCCAGGCCGCAGAGCGTATAGCAAAAATAGACCGACAAGCACCGCAAACGCGGCTGCCGAAAGCCAGGTTACCAACATCATCCCCTCGTGCATGCCCTTCACGCCGTGAAAACTCTCCGTTATCGACGGAATGGCCAGCACCGGCACAAACAAAAACGCCAGGTAGACGATAATATCAAGCGCGCGCTCCAAAAGCAGTGCGCCCACGCTCACCGTTACAGGGTAGCCGTTGCGACGCCACAAAAGAAAGACGCGCGCGGCCTCACCTACACGGGCGGGGAGTATGTTGTTAATCATGTAGGAGATGGAACAGACGGCAAAAAGCCCACGCTTGTTCCGCGGCGGCAAACCATCAGGTAGCATAATACCCAATCTGACAGCCCTAAGCCACATCGGCAGGATAGTCAACACCACGCAAATGATGACGGCAATAATACTGGTACCGGCAATCTCCCTGACGAGCGTATCCAAAACAGCTTCATCGCCATCGCCGGCCTTGCGGAAAAACAGATACAACCCGAGGCCCGCCAGAAGCAGGCCTATCAGCACATGCAGATACTTATGCCGCCTCATCACATCCTGTTAAACACAAGCCCCGAGTACAGCTTCGGGAAGAAGTTCGTCGACTTCTGCGGCATACGCTCGCCGCCCTTGACCGTGTCGTCTATGACACCTATGGACACAGGCCTTATGAAGAAGCCGCCGTAGTAGTCATTCCCATCCTCCAGCAAACGCGCGGCGCCCGCGTTGACGTCGTTTACGTAGTGCACGATGTCGTGCAACACGTGGCCGTTGAGCGGCAACTGCAGTATGCCGTTGATAACGATGCAGTTGATCTTGGAAACGTCGAGCCGCTTCCACTGCGCCGACTGCTCCGGCATCGCCCCCGCCAGAAACTCCTCGCCACCCGCGTTGAGGCGCAGGCCGAAGAGCTCGCCGGACGCGCGGTCCCAGTAGACTATCTCAAGCGGATTCGCCCCCTGCCCGACGGCAAGCGGCTGATCCAGCGCTTCACAGATCCCCTCAGGCGACACGCTGCCAAGAAGCTCCAGGTCAAAATAATTGGCAAGCTCGGCCACCATATTGCCCACGACGCGCCCCTCGCCGGAATTGCGTACAAGGCGGTGGAACGGGCGGATGACAAGCCCTGGGTCGGCCATGGAGACCAGCGTCATCATCACATGCGAAAAAGCGTCGTCTCCCCGGTCACGCCAGAACCGCAGCGCCGTCTCGTAGCGGTGGTGCCCGTCGGCTATGAGGATGGTGCGCGTCTTCATCAACTCAACCGCGTTGGCGATTTGCCCGTTATCAACACACCTGTAAAGGGTGTGGATGACGCCGTTTTCATCGGTAAAAGTCCCCACAGGCGATAACGAGCCCCTTATCTCGCTGATCAGCGCGTAAAGCGCGCCGTCGCCGTCGGTGGCCAACCCGAAGATCTGCCCGGTGTTGGCGTGCGTCGTCTCCATCAACTCGTAGCGGTCCTGCTTCGGCCCCGACAGCGTGTATTCATGCGGGAGGACGACCTGCTCCTCGAAGTCGACCAGCTTGACGAGGACGCAGATGCCTGTGCGCTCGTGGGTTACCGGCTTGCCGTTTTGGTCTATGGTGAACCGCTGGTGGTAGATGTAGACGGAGTTTGCGTCATCCTGGACGATGATCCCCCTGTCGACCCACTCCTTCATAAAGGCGGCAGCCCTGACGTGCCGGTCCTTGTTGGCGGTGTCGGCGGCCTCACGCATGTTCTGGGTGATGCGCACCACGTTGTTTTGATGCTTTTCGTACAGGCGCCCGACCATCGGCTCGTCTATCATGTCGTACGGCGGCGCGCAGTGCTGCCCGAGGGACTCGGGATTGGGAAGCGCGAACCGGTACCCCCTGAATGCCTTTACATCAGCCATATCTACCCATCCTTCCCATCAAAAAGATCTATTTGCGAAATAATGTTTCCACAAAAAGTTTTACGGTGTATGGGACACAGGCCGTGCCGCGCTATCATTTCGCGGTGAAGCTTAGTCCCGTAGCCCTTGTGCTTCGCGAAATCGTACCGCGGGTACTGGGCGTGATACCCTTCCATCATCCGGTCCCTCGTTACCTTCGCCAGTATGGACGCCGCGGCGATCGAGGCGCTCTTGGCGTCGCCGGAGACTACCGTTTTTTGGCATTGACGGGGTAGCCCTGCAATGTATTGATTCCCGTCAACCAGTAACAGATCGTACTGCCCCTCCAGGTTCTCCGCCGCTCGTCTCATCGCCTGGAAGGTGGCCTGCAGGATGTTGATTTCATCAATTTCCTCCGGCGTTGACACCCCTATGCCGTGCCTTGCGGCCGCGATTATTTTGTCGTACAGGGCGTCTCTACGGGCAGCGGTCAGTTTTTTTGAGTCGTTGACGCCGTCGATCGGCTCGTTGACGTTCAGTATCACGGCCGCCGCGACCACCGGCCCGGCAAGCGGCCCGCGCCCGGCCTCGTCGACGCCGGCGATCCGTATCGCGCCCCCGTTTGACACCGTTATGTCGTGTTGATACAGATCGTTCATGCGATAATGTTGCGCCCCATAAAAAAAGGGGCTGAAAAAGCCCCTTTTTTTTATTATGCGGTCGGTCGGACTCGAACCGACACAGGCATACGCCCACTACCCCCTCAAAGTAGCGTGTCTACCAGTTCCACCACGACCGCGTTTTCAATTATCAATGCCAAATTTACGGCAGTACCGGCGCAGACTCTTCCTGTGCCGCGCCGTCGTCGACGATCACCGCGCTGCCGCCGATGGCATCTTGGGGCGCCGCCTCGTCGGCAAAGCCCATGGATGAAGCCGGCATGGGGGTAACGGCCTGCATGCGTTCGGCCCTTAGCTGCATCGCCGACTTGGAGCCGGAACCCGCGCCGCCCGGGGCGAAGAAGGTCATCAGGATGCAGAGCGCCATGAAAACGATTCCGAATATGGTCGTTCCCTTTGTCAGGATGTTGGCCGTGCCCTGGGTGCCAAGGATGTTGTTGGCGCCGCTGAGGCCGCCGATGGCGCCGGAGATGCCGCCGCCCTTATCGGACTGGATAAGGATCAGGCCGCAGAGCACAATGCAGATCAGGATGAACAGAGCCAGCAAAATACCAAAAATAACCATAATAGTACCACCGCGATTATGTTAAAGATTTAAAAAATCAACTCAAAACCAATACCTGCAAATACCGGCGCCGCAACGCCGGCCAATTACTTGGGCTGCACGATTCCGGCGAAGTCGGCCGCCTTGAGGGCCGCGCCGCCTATCAGGCCGCCGTCTATGTCGCTCAGGGCCAAAAGGCCTTTTGCGTTGTCGGGCTTCATGCTGCCGCCGTACTGGATGCGCATTTTGCCGGCAGTGTCTTTGCCGTACAGATCGACCAGTATATTCCTTATAAAGACGTGCGCTTCATTTGCCTGTTCCGGTGTGGCCGTTACGCCGGTGCCTATGGCCCATACGGGTTCGTAGGCTATGGTGCACTTGGCCGCGTCTTCGGCGCTTATGCCGGCGAAGGCGCCGCGGGTCTGGGTGTCTATGACCTTGTCCATCTTGCCGCCGTTGCGCTCATCGAGCGTTTCGCCTACGCAGACTATGGGCAGGAGGCCGGCCGCCAGGACCGCTTTTGTCTTTTTATTGACGGTTTCGTCGGTTTCGTTGAAGTACTGACGCTGCTCGGAGTGGCCGATGATGACGTAGGTTACGCCTACAGCCTTGAGCATGTCGCAGCTCACCTTGCCGGTGAACGCGCCTTTGGCTTCCCAATGGACGTCTTGGGCGCCAAGCTTCACGTTTGAGCCTTTTATGGCTTGGGAAACGGCAGACATATTGGTATATGGAGGGCAGACGGCCACGTCTACGTCGCTGACGCTGCCTACGGCCTCCACGACGCCCTTTGCGAGGGCGACGGCCTCTTCGACCGTGGTGTTCATCTTCCAGTTACCGGCAATAAACTTTTTTCTCGACATTTTGGCTCCCCAATTGTATTTATGTCCCCGCGCCCAGTTTTTACGGGGCGCGGGCCTGAAATTAGTCCAGATAGTATAAAATACTATGGGGAACGGCCAATGTCAAGAAAAAAATCGTTATTCGTCTAAATAGGTGTCCTCCTGTCCGTCCGCCTCATAGTATTCCGCGTTTTCGGCCCTGTTAAGTTCGGCCTCGAAGGCGTCCAGTACCTTGTCCTCGATCAGCTTCCGGGTTTCGTTGTTGATCGGGTGGAAGATGTCCTGGTACATCCCGTTGCGCCTGCGCTTGCTGGGCATAGACACGAAATACCCGTTGGAGCCATTGATTACTCTCAGGCCCCGCACGACAAGGCAACTGTCGAGCGTGATGCTGGCGAACGCTTTGAGCTTCTCTTCGTTGCGCAGCGAAATCCTAACTTCTGTGATCTCCATAACAAACCTCCCCCACGATGGGCTTGTAAAGTTGTTTAAGCTTTTTTTGCTTAGCGTTATTGACAATATATATCCTTTTTTTCTTCCGCGCAAAAAAAAAATAAAAAAGTTAATTATTTTTTACGAGCCTTTTTTTTGCGCCGGGCCGTTCCCGCTATTATTTTATTATAACAGCGCCCGATTCGCCCCTGTCGCCAGACGTCATCCGCCCCTGCCGGCGGTGCCTGTCAGGCGGCGGTTTGGTAGGGATGCGCCGGCGCGGAGAGGCAAATAAAAAATCCCTGTCCGCGGTATGCCCCCGCACAGTGCGCGGACAGGGCAGGCACCTAAAATGACGCTGGCGTTCGTGCCGCTGTTGGCGCGGCGGCGTCAAAGTGATGCTTATATATAATACGAACAGATATAGGTTCATATTTAAAACGGTTGTGAGTTATGAGAAAAAAAGACCTACTGACGCTTTTCGACTACACTCCCGAGGAGATCCGCGGCATACTCATGCTCGCGGCGAAACTCAAGGAGGGGCGGGGCGTCGCGGAAAAGAAAGTGCTGGCCGGCAAGACCGGAGTGATGATCTTCGAGAAGCCGTCGCTACGCACGCGCATCTCCTTCGAAACCGCGATCCACGAGCTTGGCGGGCACGCCATAAACTTGGCCTCCGAATCCGTGGGGATGGGTACCCGCGAGAGCGTTGAGGACGTGGCGCGCAACCTCGAGCGCATCGTGCACCTCGTCGTCGCGCGGACATTCGCCCACGAAACGCTCACCCGCCTGGCAGCCTCCTGCTCGGCGCCGGTCATCAACGCGCTCACAGACACCTCGCACCCCTGCCAGGCCCTGGCCTTCGGCCTGACCATGCAGGAAGAGCGCGGCGGAAAGCGCCTCAACGTGGCATTCGTAGGCGACGGCAATAACGTCTGCTCCTCCATAATAGCGCTAAGCGCAAAATTAGGCTACAGAATGACAATAGTCGGTCCAAAAGGCTACGAACCGCCTGAAAGCGTAATAGAAAGGGCAAAAGAGGCCTGCAAGACAACAGGCGGCGAGATCTTCGTAACCGACGACCTGAACGCGGCCGTATGGAACGCCGACGCCGTCTACACCGACGTCTGGGCAAGCATGGGCCAGGAAAAAGAGACCGAAGAACGCAAAAAAGCCTTCGCCGACTACCAGGTAAACGCCGAACTAATCGCCCAGGCCCCCAAAGACGTACTGATATCACACTGCCTCCCGGCACACCGGGGGGAAGAAATAACAAGCGACGTACTGGACTCGGACGCATGCGTAGCATACGACGAAGCAGAAAACCGCCTGCACGTACAAAAGGCGGTAATAACGCACCTGTTTTCATAAAAAGGCAGGCGGCAGGTTGCCGCCCCTACAAAAGGGCTGGTTAGGATACATAACATGACACAAGAAAAACGCGTACCATTCGGCATAAAATCTTTAGATTCTATGATTTGCGGGGGCTTCCTCCCCGGCTCTGCCAACCTGGTCGAGGGCGCCCCCGGCACCGGCAAGACCACCCTGGGCATGCAGTTCATATACAACGGCATAACCAAATTCAATGAGCCCGGCCTAATAATCACCTTCGAAGAGTTCCCCCAGCAGTACTACCACGACGCCATGCAATTCGGCTGGGACTTCAAGAAACTCGAGGCCGACGGGCAGCTAAAGGTCCTCTTTTCCGACCCTGAGACCACGCTTTCCGAGTTCGACAAGCCCGGCGGCAAGTTCGTGAAGATGGTTGAGGATATGGGCGCCAAGCGGGTGGTCATAGACTCCATGACGCATTTTGAGCCTCTGGCGCAGAATCCCTACGAGCGGCGCGACATCGAGCGGCGCTTCATCAACGCGCTCAAGCGCGAGGGCGTTACGAGCATTCTGCTGCGCGAGAACGACAGCCTGCTGGGCAATCTGTCGCAAATTACAAGTAAAATTCCTTTTATCGTTGACACTTATGTACTTTTAAGGTACGTTGAGGTCAACAGTTCCATAGACAAGGCGCTCTGTTTCTTGAAGATGCGCGGTAGCGACCACCTTAAGGAGATCCGCTGCTACAGGGTTACGCCGCAGGGGATTGAGGTTGAGTCGAAGTTCAGCGGCAGGGACGGCATTATGAGCGGGATCACGGTTACGGCTGTGTCGCCGCAGGAGGCATTCATGAAGGCATTCGGGAAGAAGTAGGCCGGGGGGGGACTTATGGTATTTCCGACGACGCTGGAGGAACTGCTCATAGCCGGATATGTTCTCTTCTGCATGGGGCTTAACGCTATCTCTTTTCTGATAGCGGCTTTTTACCAGAAGAAGACCGGCAGTCACACCCCGTTTTTGGGGTTTTTGCTGTCTTTGCTTTTGGGTACGATTTTTATAGCGACATTTTTTATGACGGACAACAGTTACAGCATCGACATCTTGAGGACGACGTCGCTTTTGGGCTGCAGCATGAGTTCGACGCTTAGCATGATTGGGCTGTTTATGTCTATGAGAAGAAGGAGAGCGAAGTAGAGGGCCATGTACGATCAGCCGCTTTTCTTTTTTGATGTTATGGCAGTAACGATGATGCTTGTGCTCGCGTACCTTAGCAAGCGGGTGGGCGAGGCCAGGTATGCGGGTCGGGACAGGCCGTATTACGTGATACTTTTCATAACCGCCGGGGCGATCGTGGCGGCGTCGGGGTTGGAGACTATACCTAGATCGCTGAGTTTGGAATTTATTAGTACGGTAACGAGTTCGATACGTTTCGGCGCGTCGGCGATAGCCTTCGCGGTCGCGTTTCGTTACTGGAGCTGGCTCTTTGCCGAATTCTCAAAAAAGTGAGGGCTGCCGGGAATGAAAAAGAAGATTTTAGTCATCGAAGACGAGGTGGACATCGCCGACCTTGTAAAGTTGGTTCTGGAGACCGACGACAAGTTTGAGGTAGACTTTATCCTCGACTCGGTGCAGGCCTACGCCAAGGCTAAGGAGTACCGGCCAGACGCCATACTCTTGGACCTTAACATGCCGAAGCTTGACGGCTGGTCGGTTTTCAGGCAGATCCGCGGCGACGACACCTTAAAAAACACGCCGATCGCAATCCTCACCGGTAAGAGCAGAGAGCTTGATCACATGGTAGGACTTCACATAATGAATGCGGAC
>Ga0123356_10002534_pt1 | contig 19531 bp, 17 predicted proteins | sample TergutEmb28metaG_2_FD_92546 | JGI IMG/M metagenome (GOLD analysis project Ga0123356, IMG submission 92546) | Embiratermes neotenicus P3 segment gut microbial communities from Petit-Saut dam, French Guiana - Emb289 P3 | ecosystem: Host-associated > Arthropoda: Insects > Digestive system > Gut ...
AGCAGATCGATCTTGAGGACAAAAACGAAACAGAAGCCATAACACATACCTGCAGGGAGTATGCAATTCCTTTGCTTCTTCATGTCAACGAACTTGTTGGCCATCAATACAGCGGAAAGACAGATGTTCCGCTGCAAAAAATAGAAAAGTTTGTTTTAAATAATCAGGGAGTAAATATTGTCCTTGCTCACTGGGGCGGCGGCCTTTTATTCTATGAAACAATGAAAGAAATTAAAGAAAGTTTCTGTAATGTGTACTACGATACCTCAGCCACTCCATTTCTCTACGACGAGAGGATTTACCGAGCTGCAAAGGTTCTTGGTTTATGCGAAAAAGTTTTATTCGGCAGCGATTTTCCTGTACTGCCGCACTCGCGCTACATGGAAGGGCTGGAAAAAAGCGGGCTTTCTGACGAAGAAAAGCGTCTAATTATTTGCGAAAACGCAAAAAAGTTACTAAATTATTAATATGGTGTTATTTTTATTATTTAGTTTTTTTATGCTTATAAATCCGCAGAGCGCGGAATGTGATTTTTTTGAATACAGGCATATTCCCGGCGCACGTTACAGGATTCTTTCCGTTATTGACGAAGCGGTACTTGTAAACGGGGTTCTAAGCCATCGTGCGGAGATTCTTAACCGTATTGCCGTGGAAGTAGTGGACGTACAGGACGGAAAAGGGCAGCTTAAAGCGACATTTCAGACATCAGAACGCCTGATATATGATTCATTCGGCGGGACGCAGTCTGCAACCGGCTTTGAATGGGCAAGGGAGTATGAATCGGAATTTGAACGCGACAGGCTGGGCTACCTGACGATTGACCCCAGGTACTATATGCCTGTTGTACGCAATGTTCCGGTTTTCCCCGACAGAGAGCTGCAGCTATTGGACAGATGGAGTGCCGAGGGCCACGAGGTTCACGACTTCAGGGATGCCTTCGGAATTGAAGAGCCATACCGCATTCCCTTTACGGCGAATTACCAGTACATCGGCGAACGTGAATGGAAAGAGAACACCTATCCAGCTTTCTCTGTTGAGTACAGAATTGCTTCGCGTCCGCCTGCAGTACGGGGCAGGATTTTTCCGACGCGGATTACCGGAGATTTTGCGCAGATCGTTTACTGGGATCACGAGCACGGGCAGCCTGTTGCTTATGAAGAAACTTTCCGCATTATTTTTGAAATGTCAGACAGGAGAACGATTGAGTTCCGCGGAAGAGCGCATGCGGAGTTCATTGAATCCGAGTATATGGACAAGGAACAGATTGCTTCAAATATTATTGACGAAATTAACCGTCTGGAAATTCCGGATGTTAATGTTAGGGTAGTAGAAGAGGGAATTTCCATAAGCCTTGAAGATATCGGGTTTTATCCTGATTCCGCCATTATGCTTCCCGGGGAATTGGAAAAACTTGATATAATTGCCAATATCCTTTTACTCTATCCTGACAGGGATATAATGGTAGGCGGTCATACCGCTCTTGCCGGTACTGCCGAGGGAAGGATGAGGCTCTCGATAGAAAGAGCCAGGGCAGTAGCGGATTATCTTTTATCAAAGAATGTCCGCACCGCAGATCGTGTTATAATCCGCGGGTACGGAGCGGAAATGCCGATTGCAGATAACAGAACACAGGAAGGTATGCGCAGAAACCGGAGAGTGGAAATAACCTTATTGGAGAACTAAATCAGATTTTTTTTTACTAAATTGAACCGCGGTCTTGAGCGCCTATTGCCTCTTACAACACCGCTGAGTATTGTTCTTGGTTTTCTCCTGCCGTCTTTCTTTATACATATACGTCCCTTTACTCCATGGCTTTTTGGCCTGATGACATTCTCCGGAGCGTTAAAACTCCGCGCCAAGGAACTGGGAGCGACTGTTCGCAGCCCTGTGCCAATTCTGCTTTTTTTTGCCTGTACTCATGTGCTGATGCCTGTGATTGCAATGTTTGCATCTTCCCTGGTTTTTATCGATCAGGATGTTGTTACCGGTTTTGTTTTGTTATTTTCGGCTCCCACCGCAGTTTCCGGTTTTATTTGGATTTCCATTTTCAAGGGAGATATGGCTTTATGCCTGACGTTAATTCTTCTGGATACCCTGCTTGCTCCCATTGTGGTACCGGGCAGCATTTCCATTTTAATGGGAACAAAAGTGGCGATGGACGGGAGCGTTATCGCCATCTCCCTTATTTTTATGATTGTAGTGCCTACAATCCTGGGAGTTTCGATAAACGAAGCCAGCAAGGGTAAAATCCCTGCCAGAATTTGCTTTGTTTTCGACCCGATTGCAAAATTCTGCCTGATGTCCGTAATTGCAGCTAACGCAGCCGTTATCGCGCCGACTGTAAAATTCAATGACCCTCTTATATGGAAGATAGCGGCGCTCGTTGTCGTGCTTACCTTCCTTGGTTTTTTCCTTATTAAGCTTTTTACCATGTTTGGAAAGTGCAGTTTTCCGAAAGATATCGCCATGATTATTCCCAGCGGCTTAAGGAATAACAGTGCGGTGGTGACAATCGCAGTTACTTTCTTCCCCGAAGCGGCAGTTCTGCCGTCTTTAACATGTATACTTTTTCAGCAGAGCATTGCAGCGATAATGGGAAGATTTTTTACAAGGAAAAACAGGACTTCTGCAGAAGCAGAGAAGCTTCCAGCACATGCAGCGAAGCTTCCAGCACATGCAGCGAAGCTTCCAGCAGATTAAAACTTTTTGCTTAGTACAGATTCGTCAAGAATGACAGCAACCCTGCCCTGTGATAAAAGGCGGCGGTTTTCGTCGGAAGAAATAATTAAGAGCGCATCGCTTCTTTCTATTATAAGGTCTGTAGGATTTATCCCGAATACTCCGCGTGCGAAAATGCGCAGGGGTCTGTCTCCTACGACTGCTTCCAGTTCAGGCGATAGCCCGGAGGGGCTGTTGCGGAAAATTTCCGGCAGTGTAGAGTAACGTACCATTGGAATATTCCGTGATTCCAGCATGCTGCGTTCATAGATGAGGTTCATATCGCTGTCCCATATTTTGGGGAACAAACAGGGGACAGGCATTGCCGTACCCCTCATGCTGTATATTGGCAGGCTTTCGGCAGCGATTATTAAAATTCCGGTGTATCTTGCCGTAGAAACAGGATTCAACGTCCTTGATACTGGAGAAGGATTAGTATGGCGCATCAAGGAGGAACTTAACCCGGAAAGAGTCATTGTGTAGGAAGCGGACATATTCCTCATGTCAGGTGAAAGAGCCGGGGGTACAGAACCGGCTCTGAGCGCGATGGCTTCCGTTTCCTGCAAGCTGAACTCTCCCCTGTTTACAAGGTCGCCTATGGTAGAAGAGGAGTCTACCTGCAAATCAAGAATATACGGCCGTATCAGCCTTAAGTAGCTTGAGCTTAAAAGAGTTTCTGCCTGTGTTCTCCCGGATGGAAGCCTGATACCCGCGGATGCCAGATCAAGTGAAATTTCAGCTTTAATCTGCATGGTGTCCCATTCTACAATCCCGGATATGGCGGTGTTTACCTGAGAAAAGACCGGCAATACCGTAAAAAATATTAATATAAAAATCGATAATTTATACATCTATTCTATTATCGGCACTCTGAGGGTTCTGCCTTCGCGTAAAATTTCATTTAGAGCCATGCCGTTTGCCTCGGCAAGGGCTTCCGGATCGACCCCGTACCTTCTGCCCAGCGACCACAATGTATCTCCCCTTGCTACTACATGAGTGCCGTTAAAGACATGTGTTACAACAGGCCGGGATGGAGGGGAAATATCGCCGAATGCAGGGATTATTACGGTTTCCCCTATTCTAAGATACCGGTTAGAGATACCGGGATTGTGCTGTTCTATCATGTTAAGCGGAGTGCCGTAATGCCTCGACATCGACCATAAAGTGTCTCCCTGATGAACTACATGGTAGTGGTATCTTATCAGCCTTAGATCTTCCCGTTCCAGAACTTCCCTAACCTGATCAAGCTGCGCCGCCGGGACAACCAGTTCATATCTGTTATCCATTGGGCTTATTCCAAACAGGAGCTGGGCATTCAGCCTGTTCAGCAGATCCCTGTTTATGTTCGCTTCGCTTGCGATTACATCCAGGGAAATTTGCCGCTGCAGGGGAATTGATACCCATTCAAAAGGTTTATGCCAGACATTTATTCCGTACTTCCTGGGCTGGGATATAACATAGGCTGCGGCTATCAGTTTGGGAACATAGTGTTCAGTTTCCTGCCTGAACTCGCCTCTGCGGCTGAGTTCCCAGTAGTCGTTGATTCCCGTTCTTTGAATCATCCTCGTTACTGCGCCAAGCCCTACATTGTAGGCGGCAAGCGCAAGTTCCCAGCTGCCCAGTGTATTGTAGTTTTCTTCCAGTTTTTGCAACGCTCCCCTTGTGGATCTTACAAAATCACGCCTTTCATCTACCAAATCGCTGACTCTTATGTCAAAGGGGGAAATACTGTTTAACATAAACTGCCATAGACCCACCGCGCCCGATCTGCTTCTTGCAGTTATTATAAAACTGGATTCTATAATCGGCAGGTAAGCCAGCTCCGGCGGCAGATTCCTTTTTTTTATTTCCTCATTTATAAACGCCATATATATGCTGCCGCGTTCAAGAGCTGCGTTCAAATATGCAACGCCGCTTGGAATTGTGTACTGGGCAATGTAGTGCCGGGTAAGCCGCTGGTCAAGAGCTGTTGGAGTAATAAGAGTGTTTTTTCCGGAATGAGTATCCTGCAACTGTGAATGTGAGGAGTATAAAACTGAATACTGCGGAATAGCGCGTAAAGGGCGGTTCTCATCAGCATGAACAATAAATCCGGCAAATAACAGTAATGTTACTGCGAGGAATTTAATCAAATCTTCTCTCCATAGTAAATTCCTGCCCATTCCCATCTGCCGTGAATTTCCGGATCCTGCGGGAAATATATTTTTCTGAAGTACAGATACCATGTCTGAAGATACTGGGACCAGCCCGTTGTTCTTAAGAATGCCTCTGTGGCATTGGAAGACTCATCTAGAGATGTTGCGTACCGTATGCGGTTGTTGTACATAAACTGGGCAAGGTTAAAATCCACCATCCTTGCGTCGTCGGTTTCTGTCTGTCCCCATGAACGGCCGAAGAAATTAACCTTTGCTCTGCTCCGCTCCAGTTGTCTGGAACTGCCTGCATCCAAAGCCTCCTCAATTGCCATCCTTAAAGCGGGAAGGCTTTCAAACGTCCAGTCTTTCGGAGAATTGCTGAAGTCTACCTGCTGTTTTGCATACTGATCTGCATTCGGGAAACCGCTGATTAAAGTTCCTGTAAAGGGCAGATAGTTGGTATATGCCTCAATTGCGCCGTTCCAGTCTCCTATGCGCTCACAAGCCTGTCCGAGCATAAAATAGGCGATACCAAGATCAATTTTTTCCGGGAATCTGGAAATCAACTCCTGATAATACCACACCTGACGTTCAGGATTACGGTTTATGCTGATAAGGTGGCTCAGGCAGATAAAATGAATGGACTCGTCGTTAATTATAAAATCAGGGTAATTTTTTATTATCAGATCGAAGTACAGGGCAGCAATCGATTCTGAATTCTGCTGCAGGTTTGCATAGGCAATCATGAGCAGATGATAACTGTTATAGGGATCGGAAGGGTTATTAATTGTTCTTGCGCTTAAAAAATGGATTAGCCTGTCATAATCCTTTAATCGCGCAAAACTAGCGGCGATTTCCCTTACTACGGCAAATTCTCCTTCGCTTCCCGGTTCTTCAAGTTTTAAAAGGTTAAACAGTTCCGTAAAATGTTCCTGGTTTTCCCTTGAACCCGTAATGTAGTAGGTATCATAATAACTGTCATGATTTAGAAACCCGTCCACTATACTGCAAGACAGCATCAGTGAAGAAAAACATAAAAATAATACTAAAACTTGTGAATTCCTGTATTTTTTCTTCATTTCCATTGTTATTTATACTACCATTGTGTTATTATTTTGTATATGAGGTCTTTCTTTTTTTAGGGAAAATAACTAATTTTGTGGAATTTTAATAGTGATAATAAAAATCCGGTATCGCGTCTTCTTGTTATTATTTACGTTCGCCGTAATACCGGGACAATTGGCCTTTACAGCGCCTTCGCGTGACCCCGGCAATACAGATATACCAGCATTACAGCAGCTCTCAAGCGGTCTTGTAGAAGAAGTAAGGAATTTAACCGAAACAGGTGTTCTGTCTTCCATGCTTCAGGCAATAGAACTGATCCGCAGCAGGGATTTAAGCAATAACGATTTCGGCAGGATGATGACCGGAATTAATACGGTCTTTATAAACCTTGTTTATCCTGATACCTTTGTAAGGCTTCCCGCCCTTGATATTCCGCAGACTCATAACTATTCACGAATTATCAGGGAAGGCCAGAGAGGAAATTATATCAGTCCTCCTCCGGATTCAGAGGATTTTTTTGAGCACACATTGCCTTTTTTGGCTATTAATAATCAGACTTCGCAGGGAACACTGATTGCCGCGTTAAGTGATCAGATTAAAGCTGCCGGATTGTCTCCGAATTCGGTACTGCCTCCGTATTTTCAGGGTGTTATCCTTGAGCGGTTGAACCGGTTTTATGAAGCGGAAGCCGCTTACACAAGAGCCTATGCAATTTCCAGCGAATGTTATCCCGCATTAATCGGCATTGCCCGCATTAAAAGGATTACGGGGCATGCAGATGAAGCGGAAGCCCTGTTTTCGGATTTGGTAATCCGTTATCCGGATAATATCAGTATAAAACGGCAGCTTGCGATTACCTATTACGAAAATAGGGAATGGTCCAGGGCATTATCCGCGGTAGACGAAATACTGCTTATTGAACCCAGGGATGGGGATTTTATATTGATGAAATCCCATATCCTGATAGAACAGAGCCAGTTCTCACAGGCGAATGTACTGCTGGATTCTTACGCTTCGATTAACCCCAATAACAGAACCTATCTTTTCCTGAGGGCAAGGGTACAGACCGAAGGAAACAGAAACCGTGATTCCGCCCTTAACTATCTGCGTTCCATCCTCCGGACTAACCCTGATGATATAGAAGCGATGATATTTGCCGCTACTTTATTGATGGAATCCCAGCGCCCTGCGGATCAACAGGAGAGCAATGAACTCCTGGCGCGTTTAAGGCAGACCTCCGGCTCATCAATTAATGTACTGAGTCTTAGTCTGCAAAATGCCGTCTGGCGCGAAAGCTGGCAGGAAGCCCGGATTTTTCTTAACAGTATTCTTGAGGTCCGCCGTACTCCTGCGGATTTAATAAACGCTTTTCATATAGAACGGGGTCTTGGTAACAATGCGGCTGCGCTTGGTTATGCGCAGGAACTATATGAGCTGAATACAGCCAATAACGATTATGCAGTTTTGTATATTTCGTCTTTAATTGACAACGGAAGAAGGGACGAAGCTTCCCGTCTGCTGGAAGGCAGGCTTGGAGCGCCAAGCAGCGGGAACGTAAGGAGTCAGTTTTATTATCTTCGCAGCCGCATTCAGACGAATGATGATGCTACTTTAAGCGATCTCCGTTCCAGTATTTTTGAAGATCCCAGGAATCTTGACGCCCTTATTGCGATGTTTGAAATTTATTTCCGTCAGAGGGAAGAACGCCGCGCAGTTTATTACCTTCGCCAGGCAATCGCAATTGCGCCTGATAATCCGCGGGTCAGGCGTCTGGAAAGGGAATACGCCTCCTTGCTGGAAAGAAATTAAAATGTTATTGTAACCCAGGAGTAATTATGCTTTCGCGGGGAGAATTTGTTTTTACTATCGGTTATAACGGCCCTTCGGCAATTGTAGACGGACACGCAAAAAGAATGTATTCATCGCTTTCCACCAGAGAACTTGCAGAAAAGGGGCTATTCCGGGCTGCTTACGCTTCGGCTATCTGGTCAAAAGACCCTAAAGAACTTGATGCGGTAGCGGAAATTTACAATAAAGCCACTTCCTCGTCTGTGCCTGTGTCCTCCCTGCAGCGTCTTTTTGGCGTTTTCCCTGTAGAAGTGACCCGTTTTACAGTCCTGTAAAGATACGCAATAGCTCTTGAATAAGTCCCCTTTTTTTGATAAAGTGTCATGTCCGGTATCTGATTGTTTATTTACCGGCAAGCAAATAACTATTAAGGACGTAACCCATGAATATGTTTGTTCTTCCGTTTCTGATGGCGCCGCCCCCAAGCGGTGATGCCGGCGGAGCTGGCCTTTTTACCAGCTTTCTTCCATTTATTGCGATTATTGCAATATTTTATTTTCTGATTATCAGACCGCAGAGTAAAAAACGGAAAGAAACCGAAAAGATGCTTTCTTCCATAAAAAAAGGCGACAGGGTAGTTACCATCGGCGGACTTCACGGAACAGTTCAGAACGTAAGAGATACCACAGTAATTCTCAAGGTTGATGACAACGTTAAACTGGAATTCCTTCGCAGCGCGGTTTCCAGCATTATAACTTCGGCAAGAGAGAAAGAAGATAAAATCGAAGACAAGAGCGATAAGGAAGAGTCCAAAGGCGAATCCGGAGAATAATTATGAGTAAACGGTACAGATTCTTTATTTTACTTGCAGTACTGGCAGTTTGTTTTCTGTTTTTGTGGCCTACAGTACGCTGGTATTTTTTCATACCCAGAGATCAACAGGCGATGGCGCTTGAAACAAGACAGTCCATAAGAACTTATGCATCACGAGCTGCCAATGGTGATCTGCAGCGCCTGATTGAGGCAGCGAGGTTTGACAGTCCTGTTCCTGAGGATTTGGATTTTTTGATTCCAATAGCCAGAAATCTTTACAGGAGTAACAGGCTGCCTGCGCCCGATGCATGGACATCAAGAACGGTTCTTGAAGGTTTTTCCAGCAGAAGGGAAGCTCTGGATGCTATCGAAAGTAAATACCGTGACGAGGTTTTTGCTTTAAAGGATCTGCAGAGAAACGCAGTTAAACTTGGTCTTGATCTTTCAGGCGGCCTGAGTATTGTCCTTCAGGCAAATCTGGATGCTCTCGCGCAAAGGATGGGACGTTCGTTAAACGAAGCTGATCGAATAGACGCGATGAACCGCGCTCTGGAAGTTTTAAACAGCCGTATTGATCGTTTTGGTTTAACTGAACCTGTTATCCGCCGCCAGGGAACAGATCAGATTTATGTTGAAATTCCGGGAACAGCCGATCCCGAAAGGATCAACGATATTATTATGGGCAAGGGAAGCCTTGCTTTCCATCTTGTTGACGACGAAGCAACCGAAGCTTTTTACAGATACTACAGAGCCAATCCTACAAATACTTTTGACGCAAGCGGAAACCTGATCAACCCGGCCATAGTTCCGGCAAATGTTATGGTACTTGGCTACTATGTCAAGGATCAGTACGGGCTGGATGAACAGGCCAGACTTCCTGACGGCATGCTCAGCTATATTGCGGTCAGCAGAGATATCGGTCTCGACGGCAACTATATAGAAGAAGCCAACGTTGAGCGAAACAACATGGACGGAAGGCCGGAAGTTATTTTCGGTTTGAGTCAGGAAGGCGGAACGATTTTTTACAATCTTACTCAGCCTAATCAGGGTAAAAACCTCGCCATCGTTCTTGACGATAAAGTAAGATCCAGCGCTACTATCTCCGCCGCCATTAGCAGCAGGGGAACAATAACAGGTTTTGGGGCTGAGGAAGCCGAAAATATTGCCCTTGTTCTAAGGACAGCGGCTCTTCCTGTGGAACTGGAAGTGGCGAGCCAGCAGAGTATCGGCGCCTCATTGGGAGAAGACACCATCATCAGAGGGCTTTATACATTGCTTGGCGGCATTGCAGCGGTCTTGGTCTTCATGCTTGTGTTCTACAGGACAGCCGGTATCAACGCTGTTATTGCGCAGCTTCTGAACTTTTACATAATGTTCAGCGTGCTTTCCGCTCTTAACTTTACTTTAACAATGCCTGCAATAGCCGGCTTTATTCTTACCATCGGTATGGCGACGGATGCCAACGTGATTATCTTTGAACGAATGAAGGAAGAGATGCGGCTCGGCAAAAGCCGGAAGGCAGTTATAGAAGCCGCTTTCAGCAAGGCGTTCTGGGCAATCATGGACTCTAACATTACTACGTTTATCGCGGCATTGTTCCTTTCGCAGCTTGGTTCAGGTCCCATCAGGGGCTTTGCAGTAAGCCTTTCAATCGGTGTTTTCTCATCGGTCTTTACCGCCCTCTTTGTATCGCGGCTGATTTTCGACTTTGGTACAGATGTTCTGCGCAGTAAAAATCTTTCTGTCAGCTGGACAACCCGTATACAGGAGTCAAGTGTCAGACCCGGCACCAGGAGAGTCAGTCTATGAAAAAGATAATCCGTTTTTCAAAATTCTTTATACCAACAGCAATTATCTCATGTGTTCTTGTTGTGTTCAGTATCTCAGGTTACATTTTCAATAAAGGGTTCGCGCTTGGCGTTGATTTTCAGGCAGGTCTTATTCAGGAAGTTCAAATTGCGCCCACGGCATTCAATCTTCGCTGGAATGGTACAACAAACGCTGTTATTCAGTTTGATCGCAGCGCAATTTATATTATCATTTCCGGTTCAGGCGTAGATAGCAGAACGCATTCTTTCTATTTCAGCGAGTACGGGACAATCGGTTCTCTTGCCCGCGGAATCAGACAGCAACTTGAAGATATGGTTGTTACGTTATCTGCAAATGACAATATCAGCTCACAATGGCTTCTTTTCAGTTCACAGGGGAATCCGTACCTTAACAGCGAGACACCTTATGTTATACACTACCTTGAGCCTAACAGCTCTCCGATAGATATTTCGGAAGTGCGTACCGCAATGGCAGGTTTCAGCCAGGGTGTCGCTGTGCAGAATGTCGGTTCTCCGGGGGATCGTCACTTTATGATCCGCGTTGAGGACAAAGATGAGGGGCGCGTTACATCCGGCGAAATCGTACTGATTCTTGAAACTTACTTTGGCAGGGGCAACGTAGCGGTAGTTCGTTCCGATTATGTAGGTTCACGGTTTTCCAAAGATTTAACGGATCAGGCCGGTATACTTATATTCCTTACTCTGCTTTTGGTTCTTATTTACTCGACCATAAGGTTCAAACTTCAGTACGCAGTTGGAGCGGTTATCGCCATTATGTACGATGTGCTGGTTATGGTAGCTTTCATGGTATGGACACGGATGGAGTTTACCACGCTGAGCATCGCGGCGATTCTAACCATTCTGGGTTATTCGACTAACAACACGATCATTTTCTTTGACCGTGTAAGGGAAAACCTGCGTGTTTATCCCAACCACTCATTTGTTGACATACTGGATATTTCTCTGACCGGTATCCTTGGGCGTACTATCATTACTACGGCATCAACAATGCTGGCTGTAATGGCTCTGTTTATCTTTACTACCGGCTCAATGAAAGATTTTGCCCTGGCGCTTCTGGTAGGTATGACATCAGGCGTATACACGACGTTATTTATAGTTTCGGGTTTTGTCAATTTCTGGCAGAATCAGAAGCTGAAGCGCGAGAAGAATAAGTTAGTTAAAGGGTAAATAGAATTTTTATCACAGCTTTATGATAATAATCCGTGCCGGAGTTTTAGGTTTCTGCATGGGGGTCAGGCGCGCTGTGGAACTCGCTTCTGCCGAAGCGCAGAGCAGCGCTCCTGTTTACACCCTTGGCCCGCTTATCCATAACCCAAGAGTATTAGCCGATTTAGAAAATCTTGGTGTAAAAATAATTGATAAACCTCCGTCGGATTTAAGAGGGTGTTCGCTTGTTATCCGCGCACATGGTATTGAACCTGTAACAGAAAAAGAATTGCTTAACAGCGGAGCGCGCATTGTAGACGCCACCTGCCCTAAAGTTAAAGTCAGCCAGTTAAGAACTCAGGAGCTTGCACATGCGGGTTACTGTCTTTTCCTTGCAGGAGAGGCAAATCATGCGGAGATCAAAGGCATCCTTGGGTTTGCCCTTGCAGCGAAGCTTCCAGCCCTTGCAGCGAAGTTTCCAGCACTTGCAGCGCAGCTTCCGGCAGCGAAGCTTCCGGCAGATGGAACTTCTTTTTGTGTAGTAGCAGGTAACGCCAAAGAAGCCGGTGCAGCCGCCAGAAAACTCTACAAAGAGCAGGAAAACGCCAAGACTGCGCTTATTGGACAGACTACAATCTCTGAAGCGGAATATAACTCCATTGGCGAAGCGATCAAGGTGTATTTTCCCAATCTGGAAATCATCCAGACTATATGCGCCGCGACAAAAGATCGCCAACAGGCTTTAAGCGAACTTCTTGACAAAGTCGACGCAGTAATAATCGCCGGAGGAAGGGAATCCGCAAATACCCGCCGCCTGTTATCGATTGCAAGCGCTAGCGGAAAACCATGCGCCCTTGTTGAAGATGCAAGCGAAATCCCGCCTGACTTTTTTTCTTATGAGAGAATTGGTTTAAGCGCCGGCGCTTCTACCCCCGATTCTGTTATTGACGAAATTGAGCGGGAGCTGATGCGTGTTTAGACTTAAAGTCCCAGTACCACTTTTGCAATAGAGAAATAAATGATAAGCGAGACAGCGTCTACAATGGTAGTCAGAAGCGGCGCTGACATAATAGCCGGATCGATCTTCAGGCGTTTAGCAAAAAGAGGCAGAACACTTCCTACTGTTTTAGCCATTAAAACCGTACAGAACAGAGACAGTGTAATTGTAAGACACAGCATCACATCCCTCTGATTCATTATGAAAACCCTGACAAAATTAACTGTTCCCAATCCAAGTCCGCATAACACTCCGACACGCAGCTCTTTCCATAATACGTATAGAATATCTTTAAAACTAATTTCGCCAACTGCCATACCGCGGATAATCAGGGTTGAAGTTTGCGAGCCGGCGATACCGCCTGTATTCATGAGCATCGGAATAAAAGACATCAGAATAGGCAGAACCATAAGCCCCTTTTCAAAACTGGATATGATTGTCCCCGTTATTGTTGCAGAAAGCATCAGGATCAGCATCCACAGGAAACGGTTTTTTGCATGCTGAAAGATACTCGTTCTTAAATACGGGTCATCCAACGGGACAATAGCTGCCATTTTTTCGATATCTTCGGTGTTTTCTTCAACGATAACATCTACGATATCGTCGACTGTGATAATTCCAACAAGGCGCTGTTCCTTATCAACAACAGGCATCGCAAGCAAACTGTACTTCTGAAACTGATCTGCAATTGCTTCTCTGTCATCTGTTGTGTAGGCAAAAGCAATGTTCGTATCCATGATATCTGCAATTCTGTCCTGCGGGCGGGCAAGCATCAGTGTTTTTGCAGAAACTCCTCCTACAAGCAGGCGATCCCTGCGTATCACATAACAGTTATAAATGGTTTCTTTATTAAGCCCTGTAGTGCGGATGGTGTCAAACGCTTCTCTTACTTTTGCATCTTCCCGCAGGTCGATATATTCGGTGGTCATTATACTGCCCGCAGAATCATCCGGGTACTGCAGAATCTGATTAATAATTTTACGTTTTGCAAAAGGAACGCTTTGCAGAACACGTTTGACTACATTGGCCGGCATTTCTTCAATAAAGTCTACTGCATCGTCTACAAAGAGCTTGTTGATAATTTCGCCTATTTCAGAATCGGTTAATGCCTCGATAATTCCCTGTTGATGATCGACATCCATATAGGCAAAAACATCGGAAGCAATAACCTTTGGCAGGATCCTGAACAGCTGGATTATTTTCTCCCTGTCCAGTTCCTCAAAAATCTCGGCAATATCAACGGTATTCGTGTCAGAGAGAATAGTTTTTACTTTCGAAATATCAAGTGAGCCGCTATTAATTAGTTCAATAATTTCTTCTTTATTCATGCAAAATCCTTCTGACTCTGTCTATTTTAGTTAAAAATAACATCTTGTCAATAATTATGACCTCATTGACAACATATGTTTATTTATGCTATGGTCTTTGTACAAAAAGATTATCCTGACGGGCAATAGCGCAGTTGGTTTAGCGTACAAGTCTGGGGGACTTGGGGTCCCCGGTTCAAATCCGGGTTGCCCGACAGGAGAATTTTTTTCTTAAGGCATTTCTACAATCGGTTCCATACGCGGATTCCGGATCTGCATTAAAGCGCGGCTGTGCCACTCTCCGGCTTGGGGCACGGAAGCCAGGAATTCCCACAGTGAGCGCGCTACAGAACTTCTGCCGTTCCGGAAAAGGCTCGCGCCAAGGTAATAAATTGTTTTATAATACTCAACTTCCTCAACGTAGGACAGGAGCATAGGGTTTCTGTTTATCTCTTCGGCAAGAACCGAAAGCTTTGAGGATGTAATCCAGCGGTTGGTTAGAGGAAAATCAAAATCACGCCGTACTATCTCTTCTATTATTATTGTGTTTTGAATAAGAAATGCAGACATCAGGTGCTGCTGTGCAGTCGGGCGTCCGGTGGCGGCGTAAAAAAATCCCAGAACCCTGTGCGCCTGTTCAACAGTGCTATTATTGTATCTGTACAATTCCAGAAAACGATCGATCCCCTCATTTTCCAGAGTGCGGGTCATCGCCTGGGATGCAAAAGATGCAGAAGCCTGTGCATACGGAATTGACACATTGTTTCTTCCGCTGGCTGCATTAACGGCGCGGCTGGTTTCCGCCTGTCTCGCATTCGAAAGGAGCGTATCATATTCATTGATAATAGAATGCAATGTTCTTTCCATTTCATTGTATTCCTGTCTGACTCTCAGAAGGTTTGATATTTTATATTGAAGCTCAATGCTAAAACCGGGATCTTCCAGGACTTCGCGCATTGCATAAGCTTTACGGTATTGGACAAGGGAAAGCGACAGTTCACCCTCAACCCTGTATACTTCTCCTATCCAGTATTCGGCTTCCGGATAATCCTTCAATTTTCCGATCGCTTCCAATGCGGCATTGGCGGAATTTCTAAGGCTCGATTTGGGAACACGGTAATACAGCTCCTCCAGCGCGGCGGTTGCTGCCGTATAATGCCTTTCGCGTGAATAATGTTCTACTCTTTCAAGGGAATCTCCTATCCGGCGGACATCGCCAACAGAAAGAAGGTTGATAAAATCCCGTTCCATTTTTTCGTACATTGCGCGTCTGTCGCGCCGCGCATCTTCAAACAGCATTAAGGCGGCGCCGTAGTTTCCGGAGCGGAAACGCTGCTTTCCGTACTCCAGAGAAAGCCACCATGGCGGAGCCACAGACTGCGGGAAAAGGGGAGCCGCAAATAAAAATAAAATGAATAATAAAAAAGTTTTAGTTATTTTATTGTTATCTTTTTTCATAACCTGTTTAGTTCCTCTTCAAAAAATGTATCTGCCGCGGCGGCGGTTATAGTCTTAATAATTTTTCCGTGCTTAAAAAGCAATACTTTATCTCCTGCTCCCGTAATTCCAAGGTCTGCGTGCTGCGCTTCCACAGGGCCGTTTACCTCGCATCCCATGATTGCCACGGTTATATCCTTATCCAGGCAGTAGAGCCTGGGCAGCCAGCGGGCGGTAAACCCGTGGGTGTCAAAACCATGCCTTCCGCAGCGCGGACAGGAAACAATCCTGACTCCTTTACGCTTCAGCCTTTCGTTCCCTGCATAAAGCTGTGACGCTGCCCTTATTATCTCCCTTCCGGCAATTACCTCGTTCTCCATGGTATCCGAAAGCGACACCCTTATCGTGTCTCCGATACCCTCTGTTAAAAGGGTGCACAGAGCAGCCGCATTTGCCGCTATCCCGGCTGCAAGAGGACCGGCTTCGGTTACCCCGATATGCAGGGGTGTATCCGTCCTTTGCGAAAAAATTCGGCTAGCTTCTATAGTATCGGCAATTCCGCTGGCTTTCATTGACACAAGAAAGTTTTCAAAGTTGTGTTCCTTAAATACTGCCATCTCCCTTTCGGCAGCCTGTACAAGAGCCGGAGCAGTGCCCATTCCCTCTTCAACCTGAAGGCGCAGATCCTGAGGCAAACTCCCGGCATTTACCCCTATTCTGATGGGGATTTTCTTCGCGGCGGCTTTTTCCAGCACAGCGCTTACCTTGTCCTTTCCGCCTATGTTCCCCGGATTGATGCGGAGCTTTGCAATGGGAAAATCCATACATTCAAGCGCAATTTTATAATCAAAATGTATATCTGCGACAAGGGGCATACAGACCATTCCGGCAAGCTGCCCCAGAATCCTCGCAGACTCAATATCCGGAACGGCAAAACGCAGGAGAGAGCAGCCCATGGAGTCCAGGGTTTCTATCTGTTTAATCAGGGTATCTCCCTTAAGATCCTCTGATGAGAGGCGGTCTTTCCACATGGTCTGAATAACCACAGGATTATCACCGCCGATATAGACAGGGCGGACATGAGAAAAACCGCCAATTTTAATTATTTTTGATATACATCTTTGTTTCATTCTTCATTTATAGTATAGTAATTATATGGAATTCTCCATTGCGGCAGAAGAAAAAAAGATTTTACTTGAACAGGCTCGGGAATCAATTACCGCAAACCTGGAAAAGCGAAAACCTGTTTATCCTCATGTAATTGCGCGGAACTCAAACCTTAATGAACCATGCGGCGCTTTTGTAAGTCTGCACATGGTGAATGGAAAAGAACGTAGTCTCCGCGGGTGCATTGGCAGAATGACAGCCAGTTTGCCGCTTATAGAAACTGTCCGCACAATGGCAAAAGAAGCCGCATTTGGAGATCCGCGTTTCCCTTCATTAAAGAAGGATGAGCTGCCGCGCTGCCAGATAGAGATATCCGCCCTTTCCCCGATGATACCCTGTGCCGATCCCCGGACTGTTAAGGTGGGCGTTCACGGGTTATACCTTAGAAAAGGTTTCAGCTCGGGGGTGCTCTTGCCGCAAGTACCTGTCGAGCAGGGCTGGGATCTTGATGAATATCTTGATTATATTTGCAGAAAAGCCGGGCTTCCGTCAAAGTCCTATGAGGCGCCTGGCGCAGAACTGTTAACATTTACAGCAATAGTATTTTCGGAGGATTAACCTGTACTTTAAGGAACGCCGTCTTTCAGATTTTTTCTCCCCTGAAATTGCAGAAAAAGCTGAACTGGTATTAAGAGAAGGAAAAAACGATCCGGTTATTTCCGGGCTCCAGTACGACTCACGCAAGGTAAAAAAAGGAAACCTGTTTTTTGCCCTTCCGGGGCTTCATACAAACGGAAGTTTATTTATTGATGACGCGATTGCCAACGGGGCTGTTGCAGTAGTTCATGAATGTGAAGATGTTAAAAAAAATCCTGATATTCTCTATCTGAAAGTTAAAAAATCCCGCTTTGCAATGGCGCCCATTTCTGCAGCATTCTATGACTTTCCTTCAAGGCGCATGCGGGTGTTGGGCGTTACCGGGACAGAGGGCAAAAGTACTACGGTTTACCTTATCTGGCAGCTTTTAACCCTGCTGGGGAAGAAAGCAGGCTTTTTTTCCACAGTGCAAATCTGCTTTGGCGGTGATGTTCAGTGGAACAGCGAGCATCAGACAACGCCGGAAGCGCCTGTTGTTCAGCGGCTTCTTTGCGAAATGGCAGATAACGGGTGCGAATATGCCGTTATAGAAGCAAGTTCACACGGGCTTTCCAAAAAAACCAATCGTCTTGGCGATGTGGAGTTCTGCGCTGCCGTACTGACCAACTTAACACATGAACATCTTGAGTTTCACGGAACATGGGAGCAGTACAGAAACGACAAGGCAAATTTGTTCCGCGCTCTTGATAATTTTGTTTCGTCTGAAGAAAACTATTACTTTGAGCCTTTCGGTGTGATAAATGCCGATGATAACAGTTCAAAGTATTTTGCCAAGGCAACAAAACATAAAACATATATGTTCAGCGCCGCAGGCAGAAAAGCGGATATTAATCTTGAAGCAATTGACTCAAGCGCATGGGGCAACAGTTATATGGTCAAGGCTCCCGAGTCAAGTGAACAAATAGACATCAGGGACAGGCTTCCGGGGGCATTTAATTCACGTAACGTGCTTGCGGCAATTCTTGCGGTTTCCGGCTTGCTAAAACTGCCTGTTAAGTTTATTGCTCCGTATGTAAAGATATTAACTCCTGTCAGGGGAAGAATGACAACAATCGACAAAGGACAGCCGTTTGAAGTCGTGGTGGATTACGCGCATACGCCTGCCTCCTTCCGGACAGTTTTGCCGCCGCTGCGCAGCAGATTAAACAAAACAGGCGGGAGAATTATAAGCGTTTTTGGTTCGGCAGGAGAGAGGGACATTCAGAAAAGAGCGGAGCAGGGGAAAATTGCCGCCTGGTATTCGGATATAATTATTGTAACGGATGAAGATCCGCGCGGCGAAAATCCTATGGACATTCTGGAAGAGATAGCAAAAGGTGTAATAGCCGTAAATTTGCCATCTGATGATAATGCAGGAGTTCCGGATCTAAAAAAGCAAAGAGACTTTATCCGCAACGAAAGATTGTTTCTTATTCCGGGACGTCAGTTGGCAATTCGCAAAGCTCTTAGCCTTGCCCGCTCCGGTGATCTTGTTATTCTTTTGGGCAAGGGCCATGAAAACTCCATAATCCATGCAGATCATGCAGAACCTTACGACGAAATCACTGAAGCAGAGAATGCATTGGGAGAAATCGGCTACGGTTGATGTTTAAACTTGACAATTTACATTTTCAAGTTTAGATTTGTGTATGCCTATTTTATTGGATTTTGGATTCGCAATTCAGTCTCACTGGATTTGGGTGGGTCTTACGGTTATTTTTGCTGTAATAGAAGCGTTCACTCTCGGTCTTACTACTATTTGGTTTGCGCTCGCAGCGCTGGTAATGATATTTTTTTCCTTCCTGCCCATTCCGCTTGTTTTTCAGATTATAATTTTTCTTGTTATTTCTGCAGTTTTACTGTTCTTTACGCGCCCGATTGCCTTAAAAAAATTCAAGATGGGAAGAGAAAAAACAAATGTTGACAGCCTTGTCGGCAAACACGCCATTGTTACCAAAAAAATTGGAGAGTTCGACAGGGGCGAAGTAAAGCTTCATGGACAGATCTGGACAGCAAGGACAGACGATGAATCTGTCGTAGACGAAGGAACAAAGTGCGAAGTAGTGCGTATAGAAGGCGTTCATGCAATTGTACGCAAACTCGATGAATAAAGAGAGGTATTAACATGTATGCGATTATTTTTATTTCGGCTTTTATTATGATGGTAATCATTGCCAACATCAGGATTGTGGCGCAATCGAACGCTTTTGTAATTGAACGTCTCGGCGCTTACAATGCAACATGGGGGACAGGCCTTCATTTAAAGCTTCCCTTTATTGATAAAATAGCCAGTAAGGTTTCGCTTAAAGAACAGGTGGCGGATTTTGCCCCTCAGCCTGTTATTACAAAAGACAATGTTACCATGATGATAGACACTGTTATTTATTTGCAGATAACAGACCCGAAGATGTACACCTATGGCGTAATAAACCCCATGAGCGCTATCGAAAACCTTACAAGCACCACATTGCGTAATATTATCGGCGAGCTTGAACTTGACGAAACCCTGACAAGCCGCGACATGATCAATAC
>Ga0123356_10002535_pt1 | contig 19531 bp, 19 predicted proteins | sample TergutEmb28metaG_2_FD_92546 | JGI IMG/M metagenome (GOLD analysis project Ga0123356, IMG submission 92546) | Embiratermes neotenicus P3 segment gut microbial communities from Petit-Saut dam, French Guiana - Emb289 P3 | ecosystem: Host-associated > Arthropoda: Insects > Digestive system > Gut ...
ATCTTTGCTCGGTAGTTGTAACAGAGGTGCACTGAACGCTTGAAAACTGATACGGCTTGACACCGAACAACCCGTTATAGGTGCCGCTCAAACTCCGATTCTCAAAATCCACAAACATGACAGTCTGCGGAGACGTGTTCGCCCGCGCAAGAAACTGTTGCGAATCACCTACACAGCCGATAAACAAGACTGCGCAGCACAAAGATGTCAACGCGAAAACAAAACCTTTTCTAAACTTTTTCATCATAAATTCTCCCTTAGTAAACGTTGTCGGATTGACCAACTTTCTTCCTCTTAAATCTTGTGATGTAAATAATTCCAACAGGCACACCCGCCGCTGCGACACATATCAAGGCAATAAGCACTATCATTCCAGCATTCGACTTGCCCGAGACCACCTCATCAATAGTTATTCGGAAACTCGTGCTTGCAAAAGAAGTGTCTGTAGCTCCGACGCGAAATTCATAAACGCCAGGGGCAAGACCGCTGAGTTCTTCGCCGCCACACGATATCCAGTCAGCGGAGCCCTCTTTCCTATACTCCATCGCAGCGGTCAATCCCGTTATTTTGTTGTTGCCGACAACTTCAACCGTCGCAGATATGTTTTGTTTGCCAATAATCTTAAGTTCTTGCGGGATACTGTCAAACCCAACGGCATCGCCACTTATCCTAGTGATGCTGATTATTTCACCGAACCAACTCGCATCAATATCGTACGTTGTGCCTTCCAATTTTACGACTGTGTCATTAAATTTGTAAGTTGCACCTTGCACAAGGCCGGTGATTTTTTCATCAGCATAATCTATTGTTGCGTTAGGGGTCAGCTGCGAAATCGCACTGCTTTCGTAGATTATTACAGTTGCTATTTCGCCTGAAAACGAACTGCTAGTTGCTCTATACCTGACATGGTAAACGCCGGGTACACGACCAATCAACACACCATTCGGAGCCACCCCCCACCTGCCGGAGTCGGCATTCATATACTCCATAGCGCTACTCAAACCGGTAATTGTTCCGTCGTATGCATCGGGCTTCGAGCAGTCAGTTTTCCCGACAATCGGAGCCGCTGGTCGCGCCGGAATATCCAGCAATTGTACAATACTGTCGCTTGTGCTTCCGCCGTCGCCGATTCTGACTATCTGAATTGTTGTTCCAAACCACAACGATGAAATCGCGCACCGTGAACCAATCGCTGTAAACGGCTCGCCGTAGTTAATGCAGTATCGTGCGCCGTTTACCAGTCTGCCTAACGAATCAGCCCAAAAGTCAACCTCAAGATTCGGCGTCGCCTCTCGCGGCAAGGCTGCATAAGAACCGACGACTACAGCTGCATGATTTCCTGCAAACGACGCAGAAGTCGCCTTGACGCGCACGTAATAATACCCATTTACAAGCCCGCTGACCGTTGCGTCTGCGCAGTCTGTCCAAGTCGAGGCGGTATTCTGCCGATATTCCATCGCTACTGACACGCCTGTAATCGTTCCATCATCATTGGACAAAGTTGTGCAGTCGGTTGCACCTATGGTTGGCGCACTGGGTCTGGCTGGAATCAAGACAATCTGTGCCTCGCTGTCCGCCCTTGTAATTCCAATACCTACGTGAACGATACTAACCTCTCTGCCAAACCATTCGGACGGAATATCATAAGTCGTTGCCGTCATTGTCACAGATTGGCTGTTGAATCTGTAAGTAGCACCCTCAATCAGGTTTGTAAGCTTCTCGTTAAAGTAATCAATAACTGCGCTAGGCATTTCCTCTTGTATAGGAGCAGCGTTAATAGTTACAGATGATATCTCGCTGACAAATGCATTCTCTGTAGCACGAAACCTGACTTCATAGACCCCCGGCACAAGTCCTGCAATCACTGTGCCATCGCAATCTGTCCAGGTCGAAGACATGCTTGGTCGGTATTCCACAGCTGTTGACACACCCGTTATCATTCCGTCATCGTTGTGCAAGTTCCTGCAATCATTTTTCCCAACAGACGGAGCCAAACGTCGCACAGGGACACTTAATCTTTTCGCAGGACTGTCGCTTGTGGTTGTTTTGTCACCAACCTTAACAATTTGAATTACTGTTCCAAGCCATGATGGCGAAATTGCAAGAGTTGTCTCCTCTGCAACAAACGGAACTCCAGAGTTAATCACGTATCTGTCGCCAACTGTCAACCCCGTCAACTGCTCTGTCACGAAATTGATAGAAACATCCGGGGTTTGCTCCCTCGGCAAAATTTGTTCCCCACCGCGCGCGAACCCTCTAAGGTAAGGATAACCATCGTTTATCACACCCGTTGGGTCAATTGCCCATGTATTTTTGAAATCCCACGGGAAATTTGAGTTCCAATTTGATAGGTCGTCATAAAAATCTTGAGTTCTGAGGGAAATTGTACTTTCAGGCGTCAAGTCGGTCAATGCAGGGGTGTCGTCGCTAAGTCTGCCACGCAGCGTTGACTGCGTATAATAACACTTATCAATAATCGCAGCTACCTTTGTATACGTAAAGCCAGAAACAAACAAACTTGAAAAATAGTTGCTAAGACTTGTTGCAGTGAAACAATTGATGACTCGCGCATTTGCGCCGGATACAAACAACGCAAATCCTACGACATATTCAAAGGTTTCAAGCGGAGCTAAATCGCCGTACGAATAGCAATTGTTAATTACTGTCGAACCGCTAACGGCTCCAACAAAACCAGCGTATCCCATTCCATAACCCGTGTAACCGGTAGACACTGCTCCGCTGGTTTTCACGTAGCAGTTTTCAATGTATGAGTTCTGAGCGTCATAGACAAGCCCGCTGGCTGATGCTCCTGATGCGTAACAGTTGCTTATTGTTACACCCGCACCCCCATCACTGGTATCGCAAACAAGAAAAGCGTTTGTGCTGCTGGCGTTTTCCAGCGCAAGGTTCTTTATGGAAACATCGCCACAATTTGCAAAAAGCGCTCGACCACTGACAACATAAGCAGAATCTCGAACAATCTGTGAAATTTTCATGTTCCAAATGGTATTGTAGTTACCATCAAAATTGCCGTCCCAAAGCCCCTCGTTCCATCTTTGCATTTGCGGAGAGGCGGTGTCGGTATAAAATCGTGTCGGCGCTATCGGATACCACTCCTTGCCGGCAAGGTCAATATCATTGATCAGTTCATAGAACACTTCCGTGCCGCTAAAAGCATACACAGCCGCATCATAAGCAATTTTCGCAAGTTGTTCAGCGGTAGCGATTTGATATGGATTGCCTCGTGTTCCATCACCGCCGGCAAAATTAGGAGCAGCAAAATCCACCCACAACTCCTCTGTAAAGGTTTCATTAGGCTTTACAACAACAGGACAAACACCCATACCGGTGCCCATCGCTGCGACAATGTCCGCTGTGCCGACATCTTCGATTGCCAAAACACCTCCATAATTTGCACCAACATGATTTGCCACATTTGCATTACTTGTCGTTACCGTGAGTGCTTTGTTCGTGGCGTTTGACGGCACAGTATTCACAGCTAGCGAGACATATTTACTTCTAAGCGCAGCAGCCGTCTTCTTATGCGATACTTCCACACTTGTTACTGGACTAAGTGCCGCTGCTGTCGGACTGGCCTCCGTGAGAGAAATGGACGAGAAAGACACAGAAGTCGCATTGACATGTGCTGCACCCTTTCTGTTGATAAAGAACATTCTCAGATCAACGATTCCAGCTCCGAAATATGGATCCCAGCCAGGAGCACCAAGGTCCACGGTTGTTGCCATGATTTCTTCTTTCAACTGTTGCGGAGTATAGGACGGGTATTCAAGCGCAAGCATTGCAGCAGCAGCGGAAACGTGCGGCGCCGCCATAGAGGTTCCGTTCTTGTAATCATAGTTAAAAGTGCCGCTTGATGACCACGAGGCGCTCATAATATTACTGCCCGGAGCCGCCACATCAATGCCTGAGCCAATGTTTGAATAACGCGCCAGAAAATCGCTGGTGTAAGGGTCAGAGTTGGATGGCGTTATACCTGTATTTCCTGTCGCCGAAACAGTTACCGCCAACGCTGCGCCTGCCGGAGAGGATCCCAAAACGTCAGCGCCATGGTCATTACCTGCAGAAGTAATACAAAGAGAGCCAAGTGCCGTGCAATAACGGACTGTTTCGTTAATGGCAGGGTTAAATGGTCCGCCAAGACTCAAGTTCATCAGCCTTGCGCCTTGTTCGGCCGCAAAACGCATGCCAAGCATAAGGTTCACACTGTTTCCCGAGCCGTTATTACCAAGCACCCTGACTGGCATTATCCTAACATTACTGGGCGTGCAGTCAACAATAGTCCCGGCGACATGGGTTCCGTGGTTGCTCATGGCTGTAAGATTGGCCGGAATCTGCCTCCTACCGACATAATCCCATCCACGGTATGCGTCAACGCGGCTTGCCAGATATGGGTGCAAATGGTTGACACCGCTGTCAACAACAGCAACAACAACATGATCGACGGTTTTTCCGGCGTCCGCCAAATAGTCTTTCATTAAATCCGCATTGATTCTAAGAGAACCCCAACGATTAGAAAAAGGAGAAGACTCGCCGTTGGTGTTTTGGGCGATTATTTTCCCAGACTCGATTCCGTCCTCCAACTCAACCGGAGTAGGAATTCCTATAATTGTGTTCGGCTCAACATACTTGGTATTAGCGCTTGCCTGGAGGTTTTTAAGGGCTTGGCGCGCTTGGCGTTCGGTTTTGTACTCAAGAACATAAAAACCACGGTTGTCAGTAATCAAGTCACTTGCACCGTGGGTGTTGCGAAGATTTAATTCTCTGGAACGCAGAATCAGTTGTTTGGTCTGGAAGTTGTTTGTAATCGTAATCCTGCCGTTCTGTTCGACAATGTCAAAGTTCAAAGCTTGTTCCAGGTCGCGTTTCCCGGTTCTTTGCGCCCGGCTAATGCGCGTTGTTCTTTGATCGTCATAGTTAATCACTATTTCTTCAGTGGCTTCATCAAGTACCACACTGTAATTCAAAGCTTCTGCAATTTTGACAGCCGGCAAGTAAAGTTCGCCTCGAATCATCTCTGCTGGCTCGGACTCGTACTCAACTCCGTCAATCCAGAAATTGTTATCGCCAACATTCATCACAATTGAACTGAATAGGTCGTCGTTCCAGCCCCTACCTGCGAACGCACTGGCATCCCTGGTAAACTTGTCAGTAAACGCATACATCCCATCAAGTTCCATCGAACTTGCATAACCAATGTGAGCGGTTCGCAAGACAACTGTTGAACCAAGCATCCCAGCAACCATCACGATGAACATCAAAACGACAAAAAGCGTCAATGATTTCCTCTTTTGCATTGTGAGCAGTCCTCCGTTAAAAAAATTTACCCCATACTCAAATTTACATAAAATAACTCGCCTTGTCAAACGTTTTAACAAGGTTATTTGGTTAAAATAAATGATTTTACTGCTTTGGTGTCCAGATTGCGTAAAGCGTTGTACCGTTTGGGGCACTGTTTACGTTTGCGGCAGTGTAGGAAGCGACGCCATTTGCGACATCAATCTCAGAAGCCGCCCAACCGCCAAATGCAAAGCCTTCACGGTAAGGAGCCGCAATCGCAACATGGTTACCAATTTCAATACTAGTCGATGTCTTTGTAAAAGAAACAACAAAAGTTTTGTCGGACGAAAGTGTACAGCCCCAAAAAACATGGTGATTGCTATGGTTCCAGCTTGCATTCCAGTCATTTGGCTTGCTAGTAAACTCTGTATATGTTGTTGCATGCGAAACAGTAGCCAAAGCCCATTCGCCCATATGCGTAACGCTGCTTGGGATTGTGATGCCTGTCATTTTTTGGCAAAATAAAAATGCAAAAGCGCCAATATGCGTAACACTGTTTGGAATCGTAATATCAGTCAGAGAAACGCAGCCGTTAAACGCACTCTCCCCGATTGTTGTCACGCTGTCTGGAATAGTAATACTTGTAAATGCAAAGAAATTATAAAATGCTGCATAGCCAATTGTTGTAACCGGCAAACCTTCATATACGGCCGGAATAACTATATCTGAATCAGTTGTGGTCCCTTTCCCGACCGAGTATTCAGTATCATTGTTTATCAGCATAAACTGCAAACCCTGAGTATACTCCCTTTTTACATAAGAAATCTCCGATGACCAATCAGAATCAATATATGTCGTTCCATTACCAACAACTTTAACCTTGAAAAGGTATTCACCGACTTCAAGACTTGTAATTGAAAAACTTGAACTTTCAATATTAACAGGCATCTCATCATTAACTTGAACCATGTAACCGCTTGCATTAACAACAGCACTCCATGTAAGATTCTTGCTATTGACATGCAATCCTGTTGGTACAGAAAGTTGCGTACTTATAATATATTCTATGGTCGCCGAAAAGTTTGAATTGTGGTAAACAATTCCATCGCTGTTTGCCCGAACTTTCAGTATATACACATTAGGTGTCACTAGGGCGGTCAATGAATAACTGTTGGTAGCCGATATATATGTCACACCATCTATGTCAATAGTATAATCAAGTGCATCGGGCACGATATTCCAGTTTAATGTTGTTCCGCTGATCTGCAAATTCATCGGCGTTGCAAGTTGTCCTGCATAATCGGCTGTGTATGTTTCAGCAGCACAATATGGTGACTCGACATATATGCACATTGCAGTTTCATAACCATTCGTTTTTACACTTATCCCATACTCCCCTTCCGCAAGATTTGCCAGTAAAAAGGAAGTGCTTGAAACTACAGTTTCAATTTCGCCGATCTTTATTGTATAACCATTCACAGACCTAGCATTGCCAACTGCGTTCCAACTTGCCGTTTTTGAACTTGTGTCTAATACTAGTACAGGAACATCCAACTGTACTTCTGATTTCGGCTGAATCTGAACGCTGCAAGCAACAAGAACAAGCCCGCAAACCAGCATCGCCACAGGCAACACCTGCAACCTTATGATTTTTTTCATATACCCGCTTGAAACAGTTTGCCATTTTGACCCTTCCGCTGTCAAATATTTTTGAACTACCCCTTAAAAATATCGTTTGTTTTAAATTATATATCCTTCCGGGAAATAAATATATCCATAACTGACATTTATTGTTATATCGCAATAATCTGCATCCGTATATGCGCTGTAGTTAGAGTCTAGATAATTGGTATATTCAATTGGTGATGTGCGTCCATTCAGTGTGCTGAACGCAAGACCTGAAGCTGCAAAATCTCCATAATTAGTGCTGCTTCCGGTTTTTTTAAAGTTAGCATAGACAGTAAACATAATAACACATTCAAACTGTTTATACTCGTCTTTTAGTTCAATAAACAAAGTTGTAACAAGTTTATTCTTAATCAAACCATTTTCTTCAATTGGCATCCTTTCCATTGTATAATCAACATCGATAAAATTCTGTACCGAACTACTTGATATCGTATATGAATAACACCAAAAAGCATACAAAGTAATGTCGCCCGAAATCGGCTGAGATTCATATTTGGTTGTAAGCTCTTCATCTAAAAACCATCCACAAAAAATCAAGCCACTTTTTTTAGGATCAGCACCTAAGCTCGGCGTTTTTGTGTTTGCGACATATACCGGTTCTTTTACTGTTCCGCCGTTTGTTACAAAGGTAATTTCACAAATGGTTTCAAACCGTGCAAAAATCGTCAAGTCGTTATGTATTTCAATATTCGGATAAATGTAATCATCATCTGAACTGTAACCGCTGTATGTAATCGGCTGCGTGAATCCAGCATCATAATACCACCCAAGGAATTCAAATCCAACTTTTGTAAGTTTCGGCAATACTAATTTATCACCGTCCAAAAGAGTTATCGGTGAAAGTATGTCACCGTTTAAGTCATAACTTAAAATGTGTTCTTTTTTCCATTGCGCCGTAACGGTAGTGTTTCGCACAACCGACCTGCCGTCAGAATGCTCTGTTGATGCCCAACCCATAAGGCGATATCCATCTCTTGTTGGTACAGGCAATTGACTATATTCCAAGATGTCTCCGCCTAAGAATACGAATTCTGTTTCGTCTTGACAAGTTCCGCCATCTAAATCAAGCGTTATACTAAATGGCTCCTTATGCAAAAGATACAATTCATAACCACCCTCTAACACTGTGTAATAAACAGAGTTAAGAGCACTTCCTACTGTTTGACCCGCAACAAACCCTCCGACACTTCCGTCAGATTCATAGTATGAGTCAGCATCCAGTTGTAAATTCCATACGCTGCCGTTTGTGTGCATCTTGATTTCTATTGCTTGAGATAATTGAGGATTAAAAACATATTTTTTACCACTTGAATATCCATCTGTAGTTTTTGGCGCAATAGACCAATTTACACGTGCATTTATGTCATTAAGCCCGCCGTTCCAATTTCTTGAAAATTGAAAATAATCAGTAAAATTTCCAGATGTGATTACAATTTTATCTGTCCATTTGGCATATAGATGTTTTGTCCTGCCGTCGCACTCGCTGGCAGGTATTTTATTCATAGGAGGTTCATATTTGTTTTGAAAGCCTTCCTCCAAAAACCATCCCTCAAAAAGCCAGGTTTCCTTACTCGGAGTCATTAAATTCACTCCGTTTTCCACATCACGGCCTGTTCTGTTATCAGTATAGTTGCCGTTTTCATCAAGCGATGATGCCCACGGAATTTGCCCGCCGTTCAGATGATAAACAATTGTAATGGAATTTTTTTGATTTCCCGAAGCGGTGCAACCGGCAATCGCAATGCCAACCGCCACAAATAATACGATTGCTGCAAGTAATTTAGGCATGAATTTTTTTGTAGGCATTATTTTCTCCTATGCAATAATTTTACATCACAACTATATCATATAATCAGCGAATGAGCCAACCATTTTCTATATTTTTTGTGCCTTAGAAGTACCTTTTTATGATTTCTTGGAGCTTAGACCGGTATTTTACGCCCGAATCACCGCCAATATTGTTCTCTAAAAAGCACAACGGCGGATAAACAACGCACCACCAATTGTCGCCTTCCCCAGTGCCGAGACTTACAACAAGTGCATCGTAGACGCCTTCAGGAAGGCTGTATTCATTGTAACTGCGTGTGGGGAAATATTCAGTACGCAAACCTGCGCGCGCCGTGTAGTTGAACCCTGCAGCTGCAAGGACGCGATTCGCCGCCGCCTCGATGCGACTGAGATTCGCATTCAAGGTCTCCATTGCCGTACGTTTGGACGTGACGTTCGAGAAAATCGGAGTCAGTTCATTAACAATTTCCTGCCTCACTTCGTATTTGACATCCTGGTCAGCTGCCAAGTTGCTGTTCGCGCGGATGTGCAAACGCAGGAAGTCCGCCTCCGTCCCGCCCTGCTCCAAACCACTTGGAAGCCCCAGCACCACAACCGCGATGCCGATTACACAAAACAAAAGAGCAACAAATTTCTTCATTGCCTAGTTATTGACAAGAAACGCTGCTTGCAAACCCAAATTATCCCCAATCAGTCCTCAACCCCAAGCAAGTAGCCAACGCTTTCCCCGAAAAACTCTGCAAGCATCACAAGGGTCCGAAAATCCGGCTCGTTTTCGCCGGTTTCCCACCGCGTTATCGTTGGCGGCTTCACGTTCATCGCTTTGGCTACGTCGGATTGCTTTAAATTCTTGGCAACTCTCAGTTCCCGCACTCGCGTGCCGAATTTTACTTCCATACAAGCATTATGTACGAATTACGTATTTTTGTTTGGCAAATACGGGTTGCGTACTTAGAATATTTCGTACCCGAACTCTCACCCTCTGACAGTTTGGGTCACCGCTTATCACATTTTTCACACGAAAGCGGCAAAAACGCCTGCCGATTTAGCAGGCGTTTTAAATTGACTCTGATTTTTCGCGGTGTCCTTTTAAAAATTTATCACCTGCTGCCTGTAGATGAATATTTTCTCGCCGACTGTTATGCTTTGGGCGCAATTCGGGTTTTGCTTGACGATATCCGCAACTGGCATGCTGATTCTTTTGGCGATATCCCACAAAGTTTCACCCGCCTCCGGCATTACAATCACAATCGCGCTGTCGTCGCGCTGTTTTGCCTCGCCCACAGCAATTTCTGCCGTCAGTTCACGCACATGAGTTTCCGTCGCGCTTACCAAAACCGCAAGTTTCGCATCAACCATAAGTTCCTTGCCGCGACGCGCCTTGATATAACAACTGACGACACCAACCGAAGCCTGAACATTGAAATTATTATTGATTCCATCGACCCTGACGAACGTGCTGAACGCTACGCTTGCCTCGTGAGTGTGAATTTGCTTTTCCTCGCACTCGTAAACGACAGTTGCACTTACAACGCCTTCAACCGTGACTTTTCCGTCGGCGCATCCGATATTTGCGCCGGTGATACGCGCTCCGCTGGAGGTCAAAATCCGCGCAATAAACGGTGAATTCGCAGGCATTGTCATGTTGCCTTCAATATCAACAACCAAGTTCACCTGCGGTAATGCATTGGTGTGTTCAACCGAAACTGTCGCAAGGTTTAAGGCGTTTTCCCCCGAGAACGCATCCGCAACATACTCAACCTCGCGCGCGGACAAAACAAATCCGTTGAATGCAAGGTCGACTTCCACATTAAGTTCCGGCTTGACCTTGTTATCCGCCTTGACCGCAACACCGGCAACAACAACGCCGCCAAATACAGTGTCTTCCGCCGAAAGTCCCTGGACATGAATGGTCTTTGTAAAGTCAAACTCGTGCGCCGCGTTATGCATGGTTGCAGTTTCACCGGATTTAATCGTAAGTACGTTCGCACTGACAGTCCCCTTAATTGTCACGCGTCCATCTTCGGCAAAGACATCGCGTACGCTGGCATTGCAATCGACCCCCAAAACTCCGGCGCAATTTTTGTCAAGTTCCAGCATTTCGACAGCGGAAAACTTTTCACTCAGAGCACGTTCGAACGTCGAGATACGCATTTTCTCGGTTCTGGTCTCTGCTTGCCCCGTAACCCCAGAAACGAATTTGACACCCTTTTCGACAAGCCCCACAATAATCAAGTCAATAACGCTGTCAACTTCAACCGAGGTTCCGGCATTTTCGCCTACAGTGGTTTCCAAAACAACCGCCGCCGGATTTATCGACATCGCCTCGCCCTTGAAACCAAGACGCTCGGTAAAGCTGTCCGTGTGTTCTTCGCTGTTAAAAGCGTCGAATTCGTCCAAGAAGATTACTCTGGTGACAACCTTGCCGCTGACTCGTACCTCGCCGCCTTCGCCGCGCTCATGCCCCGCCAGAAAACACTTGGCTGTCGCAGAAAGCACCTTCTTGCATGCCGCCTTCAATTCCAGCCGTGCCGACACCTTCACCTGCCCTTTTGAAAGCAACTCTAGTTTCCTCTGAGTGTAAGTTCCATGCGCTGTTTCAAACATTTCCAAATCTCCTCTTTGTAAAGTTACTTTATATCTTATTGAAAAGAGAAGAAGTTTAGAACACTACTTAGCTTGTATTGTTACATCTCCGCAAAGGATGTCGCTGTATGAATATGAAAGTGAACTGACAACATGCCCGTCATCCGTCAAGCGCACCACGAACACACTTGGAAAAGTATTCTCGACCACTCCGTTATACTTTTTCACCTGTTTGCGCCCGCGGCATACTTCCATATAGATATTCTTGCCTACAAGCTCATTAAGCTTTTCTCGAATCGCATCAACCGATAGTCCGTTTTTACGCATAGAAACAAAAATCTCCCTTACGGGAGATTTAGGTTTGCAATCCCCCTTCCGGAGATTATTGCCAAAATCTTGATTTTTACTTCTTGAATACAATTACTACATCAGGATCGATCATCAGTTCTATTGTATTGCCAACCATTTTAATCGCATCGGTAGGCATTGGAAGCGCGCCTGGGTCGTCAAAAGTAATTCTTCCTTCGGCATCCTTCGTGAAACCAACCGATATTTCAACTGACGCATTCATTTTCATTTTTGCTTGACCGCTGTAAAGTTCTTCGCTTGAACCGAATGGTGAACCACCCATGCCGCCCAGCATTTCTCCGGCGTCAAGTTTGATTGTCATTCTGTTGCCCTTTACCTGAAGGGTTACGCCTCCAATCACACCAACCATCGTGCCCATCATAGAACCCCCCGCGTAATTGTTGACGCGACCCGCATGAAGTTCCCCGGTTTTTGCAACGTGCAACCTGCCAAGAACCGCCTTAATTGCACCTTTTGCCTTGTCAGCAGTGTCATGTTTTTCCGACAGGAAGGTAGCATTGTTAACTGCATAGACCGTATCGGCAAGCGCTGTCATGTCGGTATTTTTAACGGCATTGATGTGGTCACCTATTGTAGGATTCGCCGGAGCCGACCCGTTCCAAGCAAAAAGTCCCGTACTGATAGCATTTTTAACGGAACCCTTGTAACCACTTGCACCATAGTTATCAAAAGTGCTTTCAAACAAGCTACTTGCAGCATCTGCAAAATCCTCAAGCAGATTTTCCAAAATACCAATTTCGAACGTCAACTTTGCCGCCGCAATCTGCGTAGCGTTCGGGTCTGTCACACCAGTCAAACTCTTGATGTAATCATCTTTCATCTTCGCCTTGAAATTTGCGAGGTTGTAACTGGTAGTGGTTTCTCCCTCCTTGATTCGAATTGTGTTGAACTTGTAAGTAGCATCACCGCAAGCCGCGAACATCACCAAGCACGGCACGATAAGCATTAAGACAAGCATTGACCTTAAATGTTTTTTCATGTTTTCTCCTTTTTTAACATGTGGTAGTATTTACAAAAAGAGAGAATATATACATCAAAAAACCTCCTCATTCGTATTTACCCCCAATTATCCGCTGTCTGCGGATATTAAAAATAAGATGCGATACAGCATCCTATTTGTCAAATAAATTCGATGGATTTTAAACAAGTTCTACAAGTGCCATCAGTGCATTGTCTCCGCGCCGGTTTCCAAGTTTAAGAATGCGCGTATAGCCTCCGCCCTGTCCGACTTCTTTCATGCGCTTTGCGTATTTCGGGGCAAGCTCGTTGAAAATCTTTTCGATAAGCGGGTGATTGATGTCTTTTGTACGCTGTGTAAAGGCACGTTTTGTTTCCGCTTTGGTTTTAACCTCATGCAAGTCGTAAAGTGCTGCCGTTATGCGCCTGCGGGCGGCAAGTTTGTTCGGTCCGTCTGCCAGAACCATCTTTTTTTGTTTAACACCCTTGCTGCTGGTAACTTCTTTTTCAACTTTCACAACGTCCGTGTAAGATTTAATCGCAATCGTCAAAATCTTTTCCGCGCTTCTTGCCGCCGCTTTTGCACGCGCAAAAGTTGTCTCCAGACTTCCGTTCCAAAGCAAATAAGTTAACTGATTGCGCGCCTCACCTCTTTCCTTTGACGGCGTGTTCGCATAAATTGCTGCATGTGCCATAAAAATTCTCCTTTCTAGACTTCCTCTTCAGATCTAAGCGCTAACCCAAGTCCCGCCAACTTTTCGATGATTTCTTCCAAAGACTTTGAACCAAGGTTGCGCACCTTAAGCATATCTTCTTTGGTTTTCTTGATAAGGTCTTCAATAGTATTGATGTTCGCGCGTTTCAGGCAATTGCTTGAACGCGGAGACAGTTCCATATCCTCGATTGATGTTTCCAAAAGTTTAACCTTTGTGTCCTCTTGCCTGTCAACAAGCGTACTGACCCCCGCCATGTTGGCAACAAGACCGATAAACAAGCCAAGGTGGTCTTGGATAAGTTTCGCAGCCAAACTGATGGTTTCTTTTGCGTCGATTGACCCGTTAGTCGTGACCTCCAAAGTCAATTTGTCAAAGTCAATTTTTTGTCCGACACGTGCGCTTTCAACATAATAGTTCGCACGCTCAACAGGGCTGAAAAGGCTGTCAACTGCGATATAGCCGATGTTTTCTGTCGCACCAACGTGGTCTTTTGCCATGACATAGCCGCGCCCGCGTCCGACAGTAACTTCCATCGAGAAGTTGTGACCGCCATCCAAAGTGCAGATCAGCATGTCCGGATTGCAAACGGTAATCTCACTGCCGTGTTCAAGGTCGCGCGCATAAATCGGACCGGCGGTTTTCCTTGCAACGCGCATTGTACCGCGAAAGTCTACTTCCTCGCTCATCGTTTTCAAAATAAGCCCTTTAAGGTTCAAAACGATGTCGGTAACGTCTTCAACAACGCCCTTAACTGTCGAGAATTCGTTGTTAACCCCGTCGATTCGTATCGCGACAACGGCTGCGCCCGGAAGATTGGACAAAAGCACGCGCCTTATTGCGTTGCCCAGCGTCAATCCGTATCCGCGTTCCAGCGGCTCGACCACAAATTTTGCGGTTCGCCCCCCTTGGGCTTCTGTACAAGTAATTCTTGGTTTTTCAAGCTGCATAATCATTTTGGTTTCTCCTTTTTATTTTTGAAATTGCCCTGACAAGCCTCCAAATTCTGTGTTCCTTTGTTATTTACTATAAAGCTCGATAATCAGGTTTTCCTGAATATTGAGATCTATATCGTCTCTTGCCGGTATTGCCAATATCTTGCCGGTAAGTTTGCTGAAGTTAAACTCCATCCACTTCGGTGTGACATGCTTTTGGTCTTTGAGTGATTTAAACATGTCCAGTTTTTGCTTGTTTTCCTTAATCGCAATCACGTCACCTTTACTTACGGTATATGACGGAATATTAACCGGCTTTCCGTTAACGGTAATATGACGGTGCGAAACAATCTGACGCGCCTGCGAACGCGAGTCGCCGATACCCATTCTGTAGATAACGTTATCAAGACGACGTTCCAAAAGCGAGAGCAGGTTGTCACCCGCAACTCCCCTCATGCGAACAGCCTCTTCATAAGTCTTGCGGAATTGTTTTTCAAAAACTCCGTACGCACGTTTTACTTTTTGCTTTTCGCGAAGTTGTGTGCCGTATTCTTTTTCTTTTTTACGCATCAGTCCGTGCTGACCGGGAACAACCGGACGCCTGTCCATCGCACACTTTGAGGATACGCAACGCTCACCCTTAAGGAAAAGTTTGCACCCTTCACGCCTGCATTGCCTGCAAGCAGGTCCTGTGTAATTAGCCATTACTTCCTCCTCCTTTTAGGCGGACGGCAGCCGTTATGCGCAATCGGACTTACATCTTTTATGGAAATAACTTCCAAACCGCCTGCCTGCAGCGCACGTATCGCGTTTTCACGCCCATGTCCGGGTCCCTTGATAAACACGTCAACCTTTTTGACACCCACAGCCGCAGCGGCGGCCGCAGCCTTTTCGGCGGTAGTCTGCGCAGCAAAGGGGGTCGACTTCCTGCTGCTTTTAAAACCCGCAGTTCCGCCGCTTGCCCAAGAAAGCACAGCACCGCTTGCATCTGTAATCGTCACAATCGTATTGTTAAACGACGCACTGATATAAGCTTGCCCGGAAGTAACCGAATGGGTGACTTTCTTTTTTCTTTTCGCGGCGACGGGCTTTTTTTGCATTTCTTTTTTTGTTTCTTCTGCCATAAACTATGCCTCTTCTTTCTTGCTGCGTATAACCATTTTTTTCGGTCCTTTACGCGTTCTTGCGTTTTGTTTGGTAGACTGTCCGCGTACTGGCAACCCTTTACGATGCCTTACACCGCGGTAACAACCCACTTCGGTCAAGTGCTTGATGTCCAAGGAAGTATTACGGCGCAAATCTCCCTCAACCACCAAGTTCTTGTCAATATAAGCTCTGATTTGATTAATTTGTTCGTCCGTCAAATCTTTGGTACGGGTCTTCGGGTCAATTTTGCACGCCTTGCAAATCTTGCCTGCCTGAGGCTGCCCGATACCGTAAATGTAGCAAAGCGCATACTTGATGCACTTGTCTTTTGGAATGTCAATCCCTGCTATTCGTGCCATTAATTTTCTCCTATTAACTTGTGGGGTTCATTGCGGTTGCTTTGTTACTGCGCCACTAGCAATGACGCTGTTCAACTACCCCTGTCTTTGTTTGTGTTTTTTGTGTTTGCAAGTAACCATAACAACGCCATCGCGTTTAATGACTTTGCAATCTTTGCACATTGGCTTGACGCCTGCTCTGACTTTCATTTTCCACCTCTGATTGAAGTTTTACTTTTTGTCTCGCCAAGTAATTCGTCCTTTGGTAAGGTCATATGGAGAAACTTCCATTTTGACGGTATCACCTTCCAAAACCTTGATGTTGTTTTTGTAAAGTTTTCCGGAAAGATAAGCTTGAACAACATGTCCGTTACTGAGCTGCACTTTGAAGTTTGCATTCCTCATTACCTCAATAACTTTGCCCTCGACTTCGATACTGTCGCCTTTGCTCATTTACTCCCCTTGAAATTTTTAATATAGCCCGCTAACCTCAAATTGCTTGATACAGGTTCGCCCTTTACCAATAATTCGATGTCCGGTACAGCTTGCTTAGTAACGAAAAGATGCATACGGTTTTTCTTTTTGGGATTTTGAATAGTTCTGTTCTTCCCGTTGGCAACCATGTAACTGTTTCCAGCCGCAGAAACAATCACATAGCCTTCCCCTGCATCATGTCCGCATTTGGATATGGCGAAATAACCCACCGAATCCTCATCTCGACTAAACATCGGGCATGATAACACACATTATTTATTTTGTAAAGTACTTTTTTCCAAGTTTTCCAACAGAAAACCGCCCCTTGCAGAGCCGCAAAGCCTTTCGGCGTCACAACCCGTGGGCGGTCAAATTCGGCGATTTCTGCCAAGAGAAAGATTCCTTTGCACTGCGGTTACGGCTTGCCGGATTTTTATTTGTCAAGTCCGGGCGTTTCTTTTTTGAAGAATTTACCCACAACATCCTTTTGCGCCAGTTTTTTTAACGCCGGTAATTCACTTTGTGCTTTTTCCGACTCGTGTTCATCAATCAATTGCCATGCCTGCTTTCCTGTTTTAACGTCAACCTCTGTTAACCGGTCTTGAATTTCTTGAACTTGTTTCAAGTCTTCTGGTGAATCAGCCTGTTCATATCGCTGGACAAACTCATTTTCAACGTCCTGCGGCGTCAAAGCCTTTTCGAATTTTTGATATGCGCCCGGAACGAATTCAGCCGGACTTTAACATGTTCATCGCCGACAAAATCGCGTACTTTCAATAATCTAAGCAGTTTAAGTTTACTTTTAAGTCTGTACTCTGTACTTTGCCTGCTGTTTTAAGACCCTGACAACCTTGCCGCTGTCCGTTAAAATACTTCTGAATCCCAAAAATTCGATGCCGTCACAAAGGCCGATTTTTCAGTCGCCTGCACAATGTATGCCAAAAGTTTCCTGACCGCAGTAAAAACTTTCAACTCGCTTGTCTGCTTTTCCGGGAAATTTTTCACTCTTGCGCGGCGACACACTTCGCCTCCCCTCAAATTTTGAACATGAATTATTCGAGCCCAGCACAGAAAAACCGGCGGAAATTACCGACAGACTGCCAAGTTGGGATTCAGCTCTCTCTTCCGACCAGATATTCAGTTGACACTTTAAAAAAGTCAGCCAATTTAACCAAAATATCGATTGTTGGAATATGAATTCCGCTTTCCCACCTGCTGACCGAAGAATAAGTATAGCCGATATGTTTGCCCAGTGCAGCCATACTCAAACCCCGCTCTTCGCGCAGTTCCTTAAGTCTTTCTGAAAAAATTTTCATAAAACACGACCTTTTTGCAAAATTAATATGCAAATTACTACTTTTTACGACATCGCACCGAAAAAAACAAGGCTTGTGCGAAATCTCGCAAAAGTATTTATCGATATTTTTACCGGGGATATTTCAGATATATTTGTCCGTCACAATTTCGACACCGTTCTCGTGTACTATCACTGTGTTTTCATAATGCTCGGCAAGTTTTCCGTCCGCCATAACAACGGTCCATTTGTCTTGTTTTGTTTTGGTGGCTGGATTGCCTTCGCAAATCATCGGCTCGATGCAAACAACTGTTCCGACAGGGAATTTTCGGCGGCAAATATTTTTAAGCTGCTGCACACTGGGCACGAAGTTCGGAATAAGCGGTTCCTCATGTACACCGCGCCCGATTCCATGACCGAAATAGTTTGTAAGTATACCATATGCGGTGTTATGACGGATATAGTACTCTACCCGTCGTCCAACCTCACCGACAAGGCTTCCGGCTTTCAAAGTCTTTATGGCTTCGAAAAAGCACTGCTTGGTTACATCTATAAGCTTCTGGGCGTCTTGACTGATATTCCCGACACCGAAAGTCCGTGCGGCATCCGCACAGAACCCGTTAAACCGCACACCGACATCAATCGAAACTATATCTCCGTCCTTCAGGATTCTGTCCGCGCGCGGCACTCCATGAACGACTTCTTCATTAACAGATATGCAGGTCGCAAACCCATAACCGTGATAGTTTTTAAAACACGGATCGCCGCCCTGTGCCAAAATAACACTTTCCGCAGCCTTGTCGATATCCAACGTACTGACACCAACCGCAATCGTATTCTTCGATGACAACAACGCCGCGCTTAAGATCTCTCCTGCGCGGCGGATATTATCAAGTTCACTCCTCGTATAGGTTTTCATTTCAAGCCTTTTGCGTCGAAAAACTGCTTCACAAACGCATAGTTGCCCTCCGGCATACTCTCTGGCGTCATTTCCAGCGTGAAAATCAACCCTTTTGTACGGTAATAATCCAAAATGTCCTTGAAAGTTTCGCGATATAAGGAGAGTCTGTGCCTGATTACATCTTCCTTGTCATCATCGCGCTGGTAGATTTCGCCGCTGCACTTTCCGCACGCCTCTTTTTTAAAATCCGGATAGCGTTCCTGCCAAATGCACCCGCATTGCTTGCACATCCATCGCCCGCAAAGACGGCTTATAACCAACTCGTCCGAAACTTTAAACTCGATAACAGCGTCAAGGTCATATTTTTGGCCCAAAACTTTTGCCTGATTAAGCGTGCGCGGGAAACCATCCAAGATGAACCCTTTCCTGCAATCGGGTTGCTCCAGCCTCTTCATCACGGACTCTATCACCACGCCGTCCGGCACCAAAGTTCCCGCCGTGACATACTTTTCCACTTTTTTGCCCAGTTCGGTGCATTTTTTGATATTCTCGCGGAACATATCGCCCGACGAAATATGCGGAATGTTATGGTGCTTGGAAATCAAACCGGCAACGCTTCCCTTTCCGCCGCCCGGCGGAGCAACCATTATCAGTCTCATTTAAGGAACCCCTTATACGTTTTCATCAGCATCAAGCCCTGCAATTGCTTGTCAAATTCAAGTGCAACGGCAACTATAATCAAAAGTCCTGTACTGGTGAACGCATTAAGCAACGCACCTCCGTCAGGCACGGCTAAACTGAAAATAAGTGATGGCACCAAAGCCACAAGCATCAAGAACATCGCACCGAAAAACGTAATGCGGCTGGATACTCGCTTGAGGTAATCTCTTGTCGGTGTACCGGGTCTGTATCCGTAAATCATACCGCCGTTTTGCTGAAGCTGTCGCGCGACGTCTTCGGGGTTAAACGCAAGTGTCGCATAAAAGTACGTGAATCCAAGGATAAGAAGCGAAGTCAATGTAATGTTAAGCCATGTTCCGGCA